>Ga0065711_1026983_pt1:15000-56032 | contig 56032 bp, 61 predicted proteins | sample Hoacrofraction12_FD_59098 | JGI IMG/M metagenome (GOLD analysis project Ga0065711, IMG submission 59098) | Hoatzin crop microbial communities from Cojedes, Venezuela - Epithelial fraction 12 v2 (version 2) | ecosystem: Host-associated > Birds > Digestive system > Esophagus > Crop... | reverse complement strand
GCCCGCCCCGCGCGCGGCCGAGGCTGCTGTCCGCGGTGCTGAAGGCGGCGGCGGGGCCGGGGTCCCTGGGCCGGTGCAGCCCGGACCGAGCTCCTCGGCGGACACCCGGAGCAGGGGACGGGTCCCGTCCTGCGGCTGCGGACCGGGGGGCGAGCGGGGAGGTTCCCGGGAGCCGTAGGGCGGGCTGTGGCCTCGCCAGGTGGAAGAGCCCGTGGCCTGCAGAGACCCCCTGGCTGCAGACAGGCCTCGGAGACACAGACAAGACCGGTCAGAAGTCAGGAGATCACTGGGATGAACTGGCCCTGGAGTTTTCACCCGTCCCAACTTTTGTGTGAAACGTAGTTCCAGGACTTTCTCACCAGCTCCACAAGCCACTGCTTCTTCAGCCAGCACAAGGCTCTTGAGTTACAACAGAGGCTGTTGGTAGGATCTGCCCACACTTCTCATTATCAGCCTCTGTTTCCCATTGCTTATGATTTTGTCAAATATTCGCCACACAATCTGGGGTCCTGCAGGCTAGGCGTCTGCTCAGCTGAAATTTTACATTTATGAACTAATATATGTCTTTTGGGAAAATATAATTTTGAACAAGGTCATATTATTTGTTTCTCTGAGCAGAACTAGCATCCCGTGCTCTGGATCGCAGTGCTGCAATTTGATGAGGACTGAGCTTTATTCCGGAGATCTTTGGCCTATACCTCTGCTCCCAAGGAAAGATTACCGTTATCTAAGCAATTCTGATAGAGGTTTACCTCATCCATCCTTAGAAACCTCCAGTGAAGCCATCCTTCTCTCTCCAGGCAAATCTACTGCAGTACTTGCTCCTCTAAAATTCTTCCCAATGTCCGAAGTAAATCTTTTTTTGTTTCAGTTTAAGCCCGTAACTTCTTTTTGTTTCTGTCGGTGACATGGAGAAAAAAATATTCCTTCCCTCTCCCACCTATTAGTAAACTGCTGCCATGTCTTTCCTCAATCTTCTTTTTTTTTTTTTTTTCCAACTAAACAATTCCAGTTCTTTTGGTCTTCCATCTCATCTTCACAGATGTCTGATCATTTGTTCCCCACTCCTGATTTACTCAGAGTCCTGAGTAAATTTGCATGTTGCTTAAATTGCCCCATATGGAAAGCAGCCCACCAAAGGAGGCCTTTCTGGGGTAGATTATAGCGGGAAGAGTAATTCACAAGTCTTGCAAAGGACACTGCTGTTCATAGTCCTGGTATGGTAGCTGCTTTTTTTTTTCCTGAAAAGCTTGACATAGTTGACTCATGGATGTGATTCATCATCTCTCCAAGATACTTTTCTGCAAATCTGCTGCTTCCTAAATTGTGTTTGCATAGCCAATTATTCTTGACAGTGTGGTGCCTGGTCTTTTTTCTTTTGGTTTGGATTACGGGGGAGCAGTATGTAGTTTTCTGACATGTTGGAAAAGCAAGCTAAGAATGTCTTCTTTTCCCTCTTCCACAGAAAAAAATGATCACAATAGTATTAAAAAAGCATTTTTTTACATTGCAGTCAGCATCAGTGTGGTGAAGATCTGATAACTTCTGCCAAGCATCTCCATCTGTATTCCTTAGAGGCGAGTCTTTGGTTACAAACATTTTAAATAGTATTCCTGTCTTCTTCACTGCCCAACCTGGGTGTGCTCAGGAGTGGAGCAGAGTGAGAAAGATTTGCCTGTGTGGTCTGTGCCTCTTTACTTACTGAACCTGCAAGGAGCTGGGCTCTGATGAAGAAATGCTCATTGCCGGGTTTTTGAAAGGGGAATTCCAAAGAGACGTTGTCTGAATCACTTTGCCCCAGTAATAGTTCACTAATTTTTAGGGTCATGCTTCACGCTGCTTTATCTCGAGGTGTGGCTCTGAGTCACACATCTCATTGCGGGGTATAATGGGAATTGTGGTGCTTGCACAGACTCAGTGAGGTGCACTGAAAACATGAAGGCTTTCCGAAATACACAAGATGCCTTTGGATCCTCATTCCTATGTGCCTCAGTTTCTTGTCTCTAGAACGGAAATAACAAGTCCCGTTTTTGGCATATAAGCAGGTTCAACTCAGAAAAGCACTCAGCCACTCTTGTGATGAAAAAAACATAGGAGAAAGAAAACTATCGTCTTGTCGTCAGAAAATGGTTTGCGCAGTGAGCGTAGTGCATAGCACCTAACAGCGAACAAAGAGAAAATAAAGTAAGGGCAGAGCTGCTTATTAAGGGAACACCATCCTAAGCCCGAGATTAAGGAGTCATTTCCTTGGAAATATAGTTGAGATTGTGTAATTAAGGCTGGTACCATATTGCAATGTGTATTTAGGGGCTTTAGCATTACAAGGTGGTTTTAATTCTGGCATTGCATCCTTTTGGGTCCTTGGTTTTGCACTTCAGGCGGGGTCTGTTAATGCTGTGGGCAGTGATGTGTGTGTGTGTGCATAGTGGAGGGGACACTGCATTTAGTTGCCAGAAAAACTAATTTGGACTCCACTGGAGCTCTGAAATGCTGCTTACGCTCTTGTATTATGGGAATATCTGGGGAATGGAGGAAAAAAGTCTCAGGAAGCCTTCTGTGGTTTATTATTTTTCAGATTTTGACAGAAGAAAAGGTGAATTGAAATGTAACCTTTGAATGGCAAAAGTAGGGGGAAGTGTTTTGATGCTCGTCATCTCCTTCCTTTCCCTTCTTTCGGTTCTGGAGCCCATTTAGAGCTGGTTGGGTACATTCACATAGTGCAAATGACCCACTGCCAGCAAAAAACTTCTAATTTTCCCTTCTCAGAAATCAGCTCCTCTGCGGGGTCCTGCTGGTAGCTGTGATGATGCGTCACAAGCTTGGTGGAGTCTGTTTCTCACCCACCATAGGAAATGCCTTTTTCTAAATACAGGCTGAGGGAATATATTTTTCTCATGAGCCTTTTGTTAGCTGAGCGCTAATGAGTTTGGGCTGGTGGGATCCTCGGTAACACGTTGACGACAAGCAGTGTGCTGTGGCTGATCTCGGCACGGGGGGAGTTGTGAAGTGAGACGGGAGCAAAGTGAAAGGGGGGAGGCAAGGAGGAAGGGGTGGGGGACAAACTGAGAAAAGGTGAGGAAAAAAAGGGAGCAGAAGCACAGCTGGCAGGTGACTCAGGTCCCTAGCGATAGCATGGGCTAATCTAAATGCTCACCATTGGCACCCCTCCCTGCTTTCAGCAGGAATAGAAAACATGGGACGAGAAGGTCTCTGGACTCTGGGAGCACCAGAACAGGAGAGGGACGGCATGTATTGCTTTTCATGTTTCACAGATGCCCATGTGATCTCCCGTAATGCCAAGAACAAGTTAAGTCTCGCTAATCTGCTTGCTGGAGTGAACGCAGGGACATGTTTGATTGAGCTTGACAGGCGTGACCCTGGCTCTTCCCGGAGAGGCAGCCGTGTCTGAATGACTGGGCCATACCGGACCAGCGCAGCCAAGGGAGCCAGAAGCGTGCAGGGATGCTCTCACCGCTTCAGAGCGAAACCTGCGTCCCCCTTCAGCCAGATCTTACCAATATCCGAGCTGCATTTTCAGCTGTGCAGTCCCTGCTGCTCTGTGCACTGGAAGTGACCATGCAGTCATCTGCTTTCATCTTCTCCAGGTTCTTTCCTCAGCTATGCTCACCCAGGAACCACCTGCTTGTTCTTTATTCCTAGTCTTCCTTTTCTCTGCCTCTGTTCAGCTGGGTTTGTCATAACTAAAGGGCTTTTGAAAATAGCCTTCATAATGCTCTGAAATGTTTCAAGTGCATAGTTTTCCATTTTGATTGTGAGTGTTTATTGGCTGTACAACACGTAGTAGGAAGTATTGATTGTGATGATCTGCATGACTCCCTGATGAACAGAGGTGGTCAAAAAACTTCCAAGAAAAGCAGAAATGACATTACTGCTTTTGTGGAAATATTCCCGCTCTCCCAACAACTCTACTCATGAAGTCTGGCTGTGTACCGTACCGCACTGTTGGTTGTGCAGGAGGAAGCTATCTCATTGCTATGAGGCGGTCATTTCTCCCCACTTTTGTATGCTGCAAGAACTTGTGGTCCCTTGCTTGCTGTCTTCCCTGCATTAGCTTGAAAGAGCTGATCCTAACCACAAAGAAGCCCAGACAGTGTCCCTAATGCACGAGCAGGGAGACACCTGTTCTTTGAAAAGCCGCTGAATGTTTCACCTCTACTCGGAGAATTCTTGGTGATCTATATTCAGTATCAAAGTTGTGATCAGCATAAAGTGTCTTTTAAAAGCCATGGAAGCTTTTGTCCTGATCCTGCCAGATGTTTGGTCTGCTGTGCTGGAGGTGACTACACAGCCTGAGATTGGGTCCTGTGTTTGAAGAAGAAGGTCTTTATTCCAGGAGAGGTACTATTTACATCTTCTTCCAGGAGAAATGATACCTGCATCTGGTAACGGGAACTGTTGGTGAAGATGGCCATATTGATTTGGCACCTACAATGAAGAAGTGAGGCTGGGCTGTGGTTTTTGTGCCTCAGAAAGCCCAGCTTTTTCCAACTGGCAGTCACAGACGTGTGCTGAGACCATGATTGCCAGGACAAGCTGGAGAGCAAGCAAGCTTTGAAAAACCTCTTAGGGAGAGGACTTCTTTTGTGCCTATGAATATGGCCCCTTCCAGCTTCCCTTTGGATCCTCGAGCTGCAAAGTGGCAGTTGTCCACCAGAGGGCATGTGGGCCATTGTCTCATCCCAGCACAAGAAAAAGGAAAGAGAAAGGTTTCCAGAGCAAACGCCCTTCCAAAATGGGACCCTGCGCTGGCCACCTGGGCCGTTGCCATTGCGGCCGTGGTGCTGAGGAGCGGTGCGTGGGTAACGGGGCTGGCGGCAGGACGGCAGGTGGGCCACTGCCACAGAGCCGTCTCGGTGTGGCGTGGGGGTTCTGCCCGTACGAAGGGTTAAACGTAAGTCTCTGTGGTGCCATGCCGTTATGGTTCCCTAGACTTGCATTTCAGACCCCTGTATGCGCGTCCGTGTGTGTACACGTGTGTGAGAGATACGCACACGTGCGCGTGTACACACCCACCGTTGCTCACTCGAGTATCTGTATCCACGCAGGCCCACTCTATAGCTTGCAAAGTAAATTAGACTTAAATGACTCTTTGGAAACAAAATAAATCAAATAGCATAATAGTACCATCTTTTTATCTCATTTGTTCCCATACAATTAGTAGTTTTACTGCCATGTTGTGACAGGTGACTGTGTTTGACCTTTGCCGCTTGGGTGGTTGGCTGGTGCTCAAACTAATGAAGACCCTTAATGGATTGGCTTTTGTGAGGCTGTGAGCAGTGGGGTTAAAGAGAAAATGGTGCCTTAGACAGAGTCCAGAGAAGATCCTTCAATTAAACCTGAAGTCTATTAGCAAAGAAATATTGAGGAGGTTGAGAGTTAGCAATGATTTAACCAGCAAGTCTTCCTTGTGAGTCGTTAAAATTTAAAAAAAAAAAAAAAAAATCTCCCTGGTTATTTATTGTTGAGTGTGTGGTTGGGCTCCCATCCTCTTGGGTGCGAGGGTGGGAGCGGAGCTGTTGGCTTGGAGAGGCTGGGGCTACAGGGCCCTAGTCCCAAGTTTGTTAGCCCCTTGGCTCCCGCACAGCTGAGTTTCCCGTGGACAAGAGTGAGGAAAAATGAAGCGATGGCAGGAAGAAATGAAGAGTGGTGCTGGGGAACATAAAACCAGATCTCTGGGATAAATAAGATGTTCTGGCACTTAATTGTTTTTTGTGGTGTAAATAAATTACAATGAAAGAAAAGGCGAACCGGCAGCTTCTGGGCAACGAGTCCGAGGGCAGTGCCGAGCTGGAGAGCGTGAGCGATGAGCAGGAGCGGAGGGAGGATGATGGGGAGCCTGGTGCAGGACAGGCAGGGGCTGGCCAGAGCAGCACGAGTGGACATGACGAGGAGTGCTCGGTGCAGGGAGCCGAGGGACGGCTGAGCCGTGAGAGCGCTGGAAGGGCCAGGCCTGGTGGCAGCAAAGGGCCGTGGGGCCATTCTCCTGCTGTGTCACACACCTCGGCAAGAATCCTGCACGTGGCAGATACAACCTGCCTGCTGCTCCACGGGATCTCCTCCTGCCCCCGACGGCTAATGAGCTGGCTCCTGTCCCTTTCTGTTAGCTTCAGTGTCAGAACCCGAGCAGTTCCCGTTCCTCCCAGGCAGGCTTCCTCCCTGATGTTTTCGAGACTTAACTTTCAGACTGAGCATCATCCTGCAGCAGCGTCTACGGTCTGAGTGGAGCTGGGGCTGCCCCTGCCCCTCGCTGGTCCTTCGGGTGAGGCACCGTCCCGCAGCTGAGACGGGTGGGAGATGGGAAGGGTCTGATGCGGGAAAGCGTGCAGCTGGTTGTGCCGGGTGGAGAGACCTGCCTTCCCACTCGTCAGCCAACATCTACCTGCTCTTGGGGTGTCCTAGAGATTGCTGGCGTAGCTCAGGCTTTCATCCCCACACACTTCCCCTGCCTTCACGTATGATGTCATAAGCCTCAAAAAATTCGGCGTGGCAGCCAGGCAGACAAAGGCTGAGACGGGACAGGGAGAGCGGGGAATAGCGTCCTGGTCCCCACGTGCCTCCTTCACACTGGCCCATGCTGTGGGCTGGCTCAGCATCCTGGTGCCCACCTCTTTCTTCTCTTCCCTGGCCCACACCCTTGTAGAAAGACCGTGTAGTGAGGAATCAGTTTGCTCCCAGCAAGTGTGTTTGCTCTGTGCTTCTCCCCGTTAGTTCCGGGTGATATATTTTTTTCAACATGCAGTATTTTTCACAGTTCTTTCTGCCCCTGCTGCTTCTTCCCACTGCAAAGACCTTTCCTGATGGAAATTCAGGTGCCTGCATATGAGGTCAGAGCTGAGCACCCAGCACCAGACCAATCTGGACATTCCGCCTTATTGGGATGATGGGATACCTTTTGGAGGTGACAAGTGAAAAGCGAACAAAAAAGCTGAGATGCGTCAATGGGCAGGAACTGGTCTCTCTTTAGAGCCTCTGGTTGTGCCCCAGAGATATGAAGGCAACCAGGTTGGAGGGAACTGGGCCCAAACTGCTTGCTGCCTCCGCAGAGGGAGCTGGGTTTGCCAGGTCTGCAGCCTTTTCTGGCTATGGGAAAAGGAGTGGTTTCACTCCACGTCAGCGGAGCCGTCTCACAGCTCTGCAACACCTCAGCTGTAGTGCCCAGCTGTTCCCCTTCCTGGGTCATCCCACCTCTACACCCTCAGACGGGACTCCAAAACGGAACACCTTGCTCCAAAGGTCCTCAAGCACTGTGGCAGGCCCTCAGAGCTGGCCTCAAGGACTGCCCTAGTCTTCGTTCCTTCTTCCTCTATTTGGCTAGCTGTCTGTCTGTCTGTCTATCTAGCTAATCCTTCACTCCTTCCCCATGGAGCAATTCCTTCCTTTCACTCACACAGTCACTCTTTCTCTCTTTTTCTTTCCTCTCACTCTTAGACACGTGCCTCCCCCCCTCCTACCTCCCCCTACTTTGGGGATAATTTAACATGTTACACACTAACTTTCCAGTAATGGCACTCCGGCTTTTTGAAATTCTGCTTCCCTGTTTTATGGCTGGGCCTCTAATGGTTATCTCGCAGCCCTGCCTCTGGCAATCATGTAAGGAATAAATAGAAGCTGACACAGTAATTTACTTAAATCTTCTCCACACTTTTGCAGCATTTTCCTCCAGAGGATACCCCCGAAACAACAATTATTTGAAATGTCACGCGTTCCTGCCCCTAGGCTACCGACAAATGAACATTAAATCTATTAACAACAAAAAAAATTAAATGTTTACTTTTCCGCGAAGGTAAAGGAGAAGCTGGAGAGAGGGAGGGATGCCTCCAATAAATTTCTTCTCAATAATAAAGAGGTGTAGTTAATGTTTTCTCCAAGCAGAGTCAGCTTGCAGCCCACATCCTACGAGGACAGAGATGTGGTGCCACGGTACTGCCGTGCAGCCTTGCCAGGGCAGCTCCCAGAGCCTCATTTGTCCAGGCCACGGAGCTCAGCTTTAGGTCGGTATTCCTGCAGATGAAATGGGACGTGCAGTGGGCCAGAAGCTGTGAACAGGGTGGCCCCAGCTGTCCGCCCGTCTGGCAGCGAGCGCGTGCCATGGGGACTGGAGCAGTGGGAGAGGCAGCGTCAACCCCTTGGCAAAGAGAGGTTAAGAGTGTAGCTCATCTTCTCACGGAAAGGACAACGGAGCGCTTTGGAGCTCTGCCCCAACGTCCTATCGAAAGTCTCAGATGGAGGTAGGGCCCAGCTCCTCCTCTTTTCTGGCCTATGCTCCTGTCCATTCGCTCAACCTCGCTGAGCACAGGTAAGCATAGGTACTGGAGGTGGGACCATGTGAAGGCGGATCAGCCCTGCACACGGGTGCTGGTGGAAGATGGTGGGAAGACAGAGGGTCGCTTGCATCCACTTGCTGTGGAAGAAAGTTCCCATGGGAATCTGGGCAAAACAGGCTCAGGGGCCAGGCCTAAAGCACAGGGAACCATGTTCCGTTTCGCAGATGGGGAAGTTCAGGTCCAGAGCAGGTTAGAGGCTCACCAGAATACAGCGGCAGAAGTGGAAAGAAGCATCCCAGCTCTACTCTGATTGCTGCATACTGTCTTGGAAAGACCGTCCCACTGCTTGAACTTTCCAACTTATGGCTGCTTTGGAAAATGCTCCCTGTCCATTGACTCAGCAGAAGAGTCTCTTGGGAGCCATTGTGTTTATATGGCCGGGAATACAGCCCTTTGCCTTCGAAATCCTCTGCCCATCTGAGTCCAGTGAATAGTTGGGATTTAAAGGAACCAAAAGGAGTGCACGTCTTTTGTGAATGAACTTGTGAAGGAAAATTTCTCGTCTGATGTTGAATGCTGCAGACCCCATAGAAAAATTTGCTCCCAAGTTCTAAATTTTCCCTTCTTTTCAGCAAAAGAAGCTTGGGTGTAGACCTCAAACAGCCTGGAGAGAGTGGCACCTCTGACATGCCGTATGAACTGATCGTTGATATGGAATGTGAACTGAGACCTGTTAGCCACCCTTTAAGAAACATGACGAAAGATCATCTTCCAAGCCTGTGATGTGTGTGTCTGGAAGGAATGAGTCTGTTCTCTACCAGCAATGCTGTTCACATCCAGCGGTGTTTCACGAGAGGAAAGTAGCTCATCCGAGGAATTAGACTTTCGCTCTGGAGGAACAGCTGCTTTGGGCTCTTCTCAGGCCTCCTGGTGCAAATTCTTTGCCTGTTGTCTTGCACTGCCACAACTCTGGCAGGGTGTCCTTCCTCATCCAGAGAGAGGGGTTTGTGTGGGCCTTTTCTGGGTGTTTCCCATTTAGTTTCTGAAACAATCTGTCCCTTTGATGGAAAGGGTTGTCTTCTACCCCACTCCAGATCCAGCTAAGTGCCTGAGGTTTAATGGTGCGTGAAGAGCAAGGTAGATGTTACATCCATGGTCAGACAGCTCCACAACATATATAGTCTGTATGGGAAACCACACCGCTGTTGATGTACAAAGCACGGGGTTCTGGCTCGGTCTTAATACAGACCTCAAAGTGTACGGTAGATCCTGGAGTCTATAGCGCAGGTGAAGTCCACCTCAGTATTGCGACGGATTGATTTAAATAGTTCCACTGCCAGCCGAAAATCCAGGCGCCATAGCACATTTATGAGTTATCCTAAAGCATAGACACACAATTATGTGGGCTAATGTATTGGGGTGGACTCTTAGGCAGTATATAGTATCAAAACAAATCAGTGCCTGCCAGTATAAATTGCAGGGCCGCCAACACCCGTTATCCTATTGCTAAAAAAAAAAAAAGGCAGCAGGAAATTGGGAAGGGGATTCACCAAACTACTTTGCATCAAGTTTTATTAAACTTCCTCCTGTAATGTCTCCACTTTGATCTTTCCTCTGCCCAGATTCAGATCCCAGGTCCCGATTTCCACCAAGGAAGGCATGCAGGGAAGCTGGGTGCCTGCACTTAACTTTTTTTTTTTAAGCTCTGTAGCGCGTTCTTGTGCTCTCAATTCCGGATAATGCTGGATCCCTTTTATCCAGCCCCTCCTCTTGCCCTTTCAAGTGAAAAGAAGACTCCTGTTCCCCCCCATCAAAGTTAAAGGGAGGCTTTAGAGAGGAAGGCTCAGCACGCTGGGGCTCTTGAGCCTGTGTTTAATCTCTTTTCCCGTTCCTGTGTGCCTCTCTGGCTTCCCTGCCAGTTTCTTTGTTGCCGAGTTTCTCATTTCCTTTCATTTGTGTGTGCGGGAGGTTGCCAGGCTCGCTGGAATGCAGCTGAAGTCATCTTGGGGGGACGTGCCTCGGCCCCCGCCTGGGTTATACATGGCCTGCCTGGCCCCCCGCGCGCGGCCGCAGCAGGCTGGAGGGGTTTGGGACCCACCTCGCTGCTGCGCCTGGCTCTCGCAGGGCTGGTGTGCCCAGCGCAGGGCGTGGAGCCTGGTGGGCACCGGGGATGGGGCTGGAGGGAGAGCGCCTTGACCTCCGGGCTGCTGTCCTGCCCGGGGACCGGGAGCAGCCTCGGGCCGGGCAGGGGGCCCTGGTCTGCTTCAGCTCCTGCCCACCCTTGGTGGGGCTCCGCACGGGGCCCGGCGCCCGGCCACGGCCGCCCTGCTTGGCCAAGTGATGCCGGGCTGAAGGTGTGGCCTTTGGCTGGGCGCTGGGGTCTGTATGGGCTGTGCTGGGCGCCAGAGGCAGAGAGCTTGAGCTGGAGTGGTCCACTGGGGACCAGGCACGTCACTCCAGAGCTGGACATGGCTCCGAGGATTTGCACTGGTCTTAACGAGTGCCAGTAGAGACTGAGTTGTGTTCAGGCTGTTTGCTGTTCCTTCGTCATGAAAGTACTTCAGTGCAGGACCACCTCTCAGGGAACCTGTGCAGAGGATGCCCTGGGTGGAATGAGACACGGCAGGAGCACAAGCTCACTGGTGCAGCTTGTCTCAGCTTTCCTTACATTTTGTCCCTCCCACCAGAATGGAGAGGCAGATGGCATTGCCAAGATTTTCACCACTCCTCGGCCAGATGGGTCCAGTTTGGCACCTGGGGTTACCACTCGTTTCTCCCTGAAGCTGTCCTGGGGAACTGTAACTCTGACAGCATCCCATAAAATCAGTCAGTGTTCATAGCCTATTTGCTAGGCTGTGGAAACCAAAGAACAGGGAAAAGGATGGGACTGTGCCCAAAGCTGGACGACGTAGGAACCGCCACCTTTGTTTGAGGTTGCTCCGCAGCCTCTAGAAGTTCCCCCTGCTTCCGAGGGTGGATTTCTGCTGGTCCAGCTCTTGACACTAGAGACAGACCTTGACCCAGCACAGGAACAATCTCTTTTAGGTTTCCTGGTCCCTGCTGAGTTTCATCTGAATTCCTGGTAAAGCTTGGCGAAGGTTTTGTCAGGGCTCTGAGTACACTGACAGCCCTTAATCATCCTGACCAGTCTCACCTGGGACCTCCACCCACACCCTCCACCCACGGCCAGGGGCTCTATTTAAGCTTGGCCCCGGGCCTTCAGTCTCTGGCTGTAATGTTGGAGGAGCAGCTGTCTGTGGATGAGCTGCTGTTGTACCTGTGCTTGCTGTGGGTCTTGTTAATCCAGACCCCAATGTATGCCCTGACCTCCCAGCCTGATCTTGGTCCTGTTGTGTTGCTGAGGTATGTGATGTGCTGCAGCGGGTTCCTCGCTGGAGGAGATTCCCAATGGAACGGACAGCAAAGCTGTGGGATGGTTTTGTTCACGATGGGTCTGGAGTGTCCAGAAAGGGGGGTCTGTTGTGTAGTAGCCTGTAGCAGACCTGGTTGGGGCTGTCCCATTGTGCAGAGCTGAAAGCAGTGAAGTTTTGGTGTTATTTTCTGCTCATGGGCACTGAGAGCCACAGTGATAAGAGCCTTGTCCTGGCATGGTCTCCAGCAACAAGTGTGTTCATTTTTTATTCTTTTGAAGGCCTGGCTGAGGAATGTGAAGCTTGCAATGCTTCAGTATTTTCAGATGATTCTTGTCTAGTCTGCATTCTCCTGGTTTCCTTTGTATCAGACAAGTTCTGTGGGAGAAAGGTGGTCTTCCCAAGTAGTGGCTATGCAGAGACTCTCTAAGGATGCTTTTGTCACAGTACTTCTGGAGAGGGATCTCAGGCCAATGATCAGGTTCATTGAAATATTGCTTGTTTTGCTTTTTTCTAATGGCAATTTTTACCTTTTTCTTCTGTATTAGAAGTCTTCTACAAATCTGCTGAAAAGGCTTTTGACCTGAGAAAAACATCTGCTGGAAGAAAGGAGGGCTTGATGATCCGAGAGAATTATGAAATTAAGGGGGAGAACTGCTTGAAGTTAGTTTCAAACCCCTATAGACAGATGCGCACTGTGGGTGGGTCAAGGCAGGTGGGCAGAGACTCCCTGCTATATGTGGATTTTTATGCATAATAATGATTTTTGGCTCTTACAAGAGCAATGGGGCCCGCTAATCGGTTACTTTTGGCTGGCCCTGCTTTGTAAGGGAAGAACGTGTTATCTGGCTCCGCAAAGCCTTCCCGAGCCCGTCTGCTGTGGCTGTGAGGGGTTGCTGTTGTGCTGCAGAGCGGAGCTGCTGGGCTCGGGGACCCTCTGGCTACCAGCCAGCGCGTCTGCCCCGTATCTGCCAAACCTCCCTGCTGCTTTGTTCCAGCAGCGTTTGTGCTGCCGTTGTCTTGTCCCTCTGGACAGCCCTATGGGGTTGAGCAGCTCTCCCAGTTTGTGCAGTATCTACCTGGCTAGAATTGTTTTGACTTTGCATCGAGAACAGTCTGTCAGTCTGCAAGCCCTAGACTCCGGTGGGTGACCCAGAGATTGTGTCCTGTGTCACGGGGAGTCAGGGTACTTCCTTGCTGTACGTTTGGCAGTTCCTGAATTCCTTTTGTGGAGGACTCCACTAAAATTTCCAGTACTCTTTAAAATGAAAAATGTGTTTTCTTAACTAAGATATTGTGAAGAAAGCTTCTGATAAGGCCAGTGTCTTATTCTTGTGTTAGAAACAATTTTATTCAAGACTTTTCAAGAAGTTTCAGCTTTTACTATATCCACTTCCTATTTCTTATTTTATCAACCCCAAGTCTTTTCATTCTTGGTTTTCTTCACCAGGATCCACTGCTATAGGGTGGCAGAGCAGAAGGAAAGCACATCATCTAACCGCTCTGATTCTCCCCTGCTGCTGCCTGGCATCCACACATACTGTGTATTGCAAGAGAAAAGCCAGACCTGGAAACAATCTGCTGAGGGTTTCAGATTCTCTCTGCTCCTCTCTTCCAGTCCATTAGGCCAGAAAGGGAATGGCAGTCAACAAGTTTTTCATCTGGAAGTGTAGTCCTGGGATTTCTGCAGATTCTTACCCCAGCTTGAGCTGAAGACCAGTTTCCAACTATCAGTTGTTCTTGGCTGAACCTCTATTTTAGTTTTCAGAGCTGATTTCCACTCGCTGCTTGCGTTATAACACCCCCTCGCACTCATCGGGATGTGGTTGGATCAGGCCTCACCACAGGTCAGGTCAGGCTCTTACTTGTGCTAGTTACTACTGTCTGGACACAACATGGTCCTAACCTGTGACAGAATTGTTCCTTGGAAAGGGAGGAGTGTTTGCAGAGGATTGGCCTTTGTGATCAAGATTTTAGTGCTTTTGGTAATAAAATGGAAACCAACCAGAGATGGTCTGCAGGCAGTAGCAAGCTGGAAGAAGGTTGCAAGTCCCGTGGAGGACAGGGTTGTAACTCAAAATATCTTGATATGCGGGAGAAATAGACTGAAACTAGATGAGTAATGTTCAGTAGATACGAAGGCTGTGTGTGACTGAGGAATGGGGAACTGGTGTGCTGCCTAGGAGGGGGGGGGAGCAGATCTCAAACTGCCCGTGGCTCGGTAACGTTGCACTCCTGCAGAAAGGAAAGGTTTGGGTCTGGAGTGTGTCAGTACCAGGGTTACTGCTGAGATGCAGAGATCCCCGCAGCTCTCTGGCGAGCTGCGGTGGAGTCTGCTCCAGTGCTGAAGGCAGCCGCAGAGCTGAAACCTGCGGAAAGGCTAAGGAACTGCTTTATGGGAAAGCAGAGGAGACTACTATGGGTGTAAAATGCTCAGTTTCCCAGTGTATCAATGAATGATATCAAGAAGGAGGTAAACAACCATTTTCTTGCCCATCTGCTAACGAGCAGAAAGAAACTGGCATCCCTAGAATGGAGGGAGACTATGGAGTAGGAGCCCTTGCAAACTCATGGAGCAGAGAAGCACCAGCTGAGATTACCATGCAGCTGGCAGGACCTGGGCTGGAGGTGTTTTGGAATATACACAAGCCAAGGGTGGTCTGGATGTGTTTGTCTCAACAGGGAGGTACCTGGGTCATGGCATCACTCTTTCCCAGCCTACAGTTACTCATTTCTCTCCATCCTTCTCATCTGCCCTGAAGCTGACTGGGCAGTGGGCACTTCAAAGAATTTGTACGTTGAGGTTTTCCTTTTTCCCAGTGGAAAACCTCCAGAATCAATGAAAACACACAGCATGTGCTATGTATTCCCCCAACAGAAAGCAGAGCTAGCTGGCTGGTGCAAAATGCTTTCCTGGTTGGAAGATGATTGATTATCAAGCAACCATCACACAGTGCAACAGATATCGCAGCTCCGGTTTGGTGCTGGAAGAACGAAGGACTACACTGGCACCTCCTAGGAGAGGATCCTTCAGGACACGTGTCCCCTGCGGAGAGGCAGCGCAGGAAGCACGTGGCTGTTTTGTCAGCCATCAGCTCCTCTGTTCCAGCCCGTGCCACTGGCAGCTCGGAGCTCTCCCCTCTCCTCAACCCTGGCATGTGCGTGGCTCGTTAGCAGCAGCCTGGTGATGGGGAGAGCCTGCTATGGCAGCAGCTGCTTTTCCAGAGCTGTCCCATGTGCAGTGCAGCGTGGGGGCCATTTGCCAACGCAAGGCACTCCCTGCAACTGGCCGAGATGGAGCCTGTGGGAGAGGGGCTTGGGCTTCACCCAGTGCAACCAGCTGGAGCAAGCTCTGCTTCCTTGCAAAGCGCTTCCACCTCGTGCTCCTGCCTGCCCAGCTAGTCGCCCTGCTCCCCGATGCATGTGCAGCCAAGTACTGGGGAGCAGATGGAGGAAGAGCCATCTGGCTTCTACCAAGCTCATTCCCAGGTTGGAGCTGGGGGAGCTGCTGGAACAAAGGATGGCATCACTCGGGAGCGCCTGGGCTAGGGAGCTCATCAGTGCTGTAGGAGTCTTAAGCTTGCTTCTGCCCAGCTTATTGGCTTCCTGGCGGCGGGTTTCCCAAGCTGCAGTGCTCTGTGTTCCCTAATCACTAAGCCATGGGCTCCAGCCACTTTCCTGGTCTAGGGGGCTTCTGCTGGACTCGTGCAAACCACAGCCCATTTTTCCCCTACTAAGCCCACATTGCTGCCCTTGTGGTAGGACCGTACTGACTGTGCTTGTGGATGGGACACCCTGGCTTTCTCTGGCATGGCTGACACAGCCAGACCCCATCGTGCCAGCTGAGATTTTCCTGGCTCAGGTTCTGCTTCGTTCCATGCTAGCTCCACGCAGCCGGGCTGCATGGGGCTAGCCACCAGGGAACAGGGGCTGGCAGAGACGAATGGAGGATGTGAACAGTTCCCTTGGTGCCCTTTTCCCTCAGTCTTGTTTCCCTCTCAGCAGGGGGAAGCAGTCTCTGCGCGGTCCTCTGCCGATTGCATCGGGGAAAGTCATTAAAAAGAATTAAGAAGGAAGCAGAAAGAGAGGGAAGAGGGAAATAAAAAAATAACTGAACAACCCCAAAGAGTTACAAACTCAAACAAAAGAACAACAGGATCTTCCTGTTCAAAGGCCTGGGCCACCCTCGCCTGGCAGCGAAGGACAGCGGCACTCCAGTGGCTTACTGGGAGAAGGGAGGAAGGCCTTGGCTGTGTCTCTGCTGGGCCAGTGGTGACGGGGCTGTGGGAGCTGTCATCTGATTGTTCAGATGGGGGGGGAAATATGTACAGAATTAAATTAATTACACAAGGTTGATATGTCCGTCTGCTGCAATAGGCGATGGCTCTGCATCCTGGCTTTTGGAGAGGGAATGGTGTGTAAGATGCCCGTCCCAGGCAGGCAGTGTCTCCCAGGTTTTGCTCTGGGGAAGTATTGGCCTCGGTTAGCAGCTGCTCTACCTGGGGAGCAGAAGAGTGGGATGGAGCTCCCGGTTCCTCCTGTCCTGCCTCCAGGGAGGGTTTCAGCTCCGAGGGTATGGGTGTCTGTCTGGTCTGGGAAGATCTGGTTTATAATCCAAATTCAGTACTGTAAAGGCTTTCCCAAAACAATTGCCTACGTTTTGAGTCTATGTGGAGATGCAGAAGCCTGGGCTCTTTCAGATGCCACGCAGAAGCCTGGGCTCTTTCAGATGCCATGCACTCATTTAGTCTGAATCATGACTGGGTATGAGCAGTTGTCTTTAAAAGGCTTGATCTTTGAGTTCTGGATGAGTGCTTGCAACCTGGAATCTGTAGAACATTGTGGAGTGTTGTCCCCCTCGCCATCTTCACTTCCCTCAGCTTCTGCTTCAACACCAGCCTGTACCCTCCTGAACATCTCTTTTTAGGGGTCTGGGGCAAAGGCAGAAGCTTAAAAATAGCAGCAGGGTCATTTTTGCTGCAGTCCGAGCAGCCTGGAGGCTGGTGATGGAGATGGTGATGGGAGAGCATGGCAGAGCACAGACTCTGAAGATCAGTTGCAGAGTCTTGTTCTGCAGTCCTTCGGGCTACACGCTTGCCTAGGTCTGACACAGTCCCTCCTTCAGGGCCCTTCTCAAACCCTCATAGAAACAGCAGCATTTCTCCTGGGTTTATTTCTGCGTGTTGGAGCTTGGCTTCAAATGAGTTGGATTTTCTCACCCAAGTATTGGCCCCAGGAAAGTTCCTAGACCATTTTTCTATTAGCCCTCCTTGCCAGAGTTTCACTGAGGTGGCTTGCAGCTGCGGATGTTCCTGTGCATTGCTAACCAAGGCTTCGGCTACCACTGTCACAGTAATCCTTAAATCTAGCATGGTGGCTCCCCATGAACATCACGGAGATGCTCGTTTACATCTCACCCGGCGTACCACAAGCTGAGGCAGAACCTGAAGGGGTTCTGCTAGCGCCGGGGAGGTTTGGATCATATACTGAAATGGGTTTAGCCGCTGTGCAATGCGTGCTTTTCATTGGTGGTGCATTTAATAGCGTGCATTAGTTCATTGACAAGCGTTTTCTGGCATCTACTGTATATTGATATGGGTCTCTGCATTTATATGCCTAACTGTGGTGTTCTAGGTATAACTGCGCCCGTGTTGTTAAAACTTGCAGGTTTATCTTGAGACAAATTACCAGTGCTGAGGTAAAACATTATCACTTTAATGCCCTGGGAGCTGGTTTCTCGTTCAGTGGCTGGTGCTGTGGGAAGGCGTGGTCCCCAGGCACAGGTCAGGCAGGGGTATTCGGTGGAGTGTTTCTGGGGTGCGGTGTGAGGTGTTGCCCCGTGCGCTGGGTGCATCCCTCCTGAGGTGTTTCTGTAGGGTGTTGTGAGGCATTCGCTCCGAGCGTCACCATGGGGACAGGCGGGGGGAAGGAACACAATTTGTGTTTCTTCGCGTTGTGTGATTGCGTTTTCACAGCGCCTCAGAGCGAAGGTGCCTGGCGAGCTATGGAACTGTCCTGTGTGTTTCTCCATGACAGTAGCATGCACATGCACTCACACGCGCAGGCACACACCCTCCAGGCTCCAGTGCCTGTAGGAGAGTGTGTGTGTGTGTGAATGCTATTTAAATAAAAAAGAAAGGAAGTGAATCAGGGTCGTTTCCATTTTAATTGTAAAACAGATAAGCACTAAACACTTTGAAAAAGTAAATGACTTGAGAATAATTACTATCTATTACTCTGCGTCCCAGGGGGGCAGTTGGAGGAGCCCAGATGGCTACAAAAATGGGATTTAGCAGAAAATTGAAGACATTATTCACCGTAACACATTATCAATTACCTTCATATCAATTACAATAACCTTACATTAGAAGAAGGGCCAGGAGACTATCTTCAGCCCCCAGCCTGAATAGTAATTGCACTACCCCTATGGATGTTGTGTGTGTGTTGGAGGGCGGGGGGCACGCGGAGCTGTGCAGGGGTTCTGGCAGCTCCCACTGCTCGGGGGAGGAGGGGGGAGAGGAGAATAACGGCTCGGGGTGGTTTTCCCTCCCCTCCCTACAGTCACCTCATGGAAGGTTTTTCTCTGTCCTGTTTGTGTGGTCTAATAGCTCGAAGGGCAGCTGATGTGGCTCCTTCCAAGAAATTCTGCTTGGCTTGTCATTTGGAAGTCCCGAGCCTCTGTGCAGACTGCTGTTTCGCACCAGTGTCCTCTCCGTTCCTCTTCTCCCTCTCAGCCGTTTCAGCCAAGCTGCTCAGTTTATTAACGGGGTCTGGTATGCAGTCTGAGGTCCTTCTCTGCAGGACCTGGGTTTCTTGGTGGAGCGATCTGGCTCCCTCCCAGCCGGTGCAAGAGGTGGGAGCCGTTTCCTCTGCCAGACCCAGATGGGGCACCAGCTCGTGTTTCCTGTAAACACTCAGAGGTCACACAAGGCCTTGGATGGGATGTGGAGATGAACCAACCAAAAACTGAAAAAAAAATCTCTCTGCTCCCCTTCTCCAGGGGTGGTGGAAGGTGTCTTAGAGAGGAGCGGTACCAAGGCTGCTTCAGCAGGCTGGTAGCATGAAGGTAGCTCTAAGGACATGGTGTTGCCTATGGCTGTCTCTTGCTGCTAGCTGGGCGTGGCCCTTGGAGCTAGTGGTAGGTCAGTGCTTCTGGCTTGCCATGATGCCATTCTGAAGTTCCTCCTGGATCTGGGCTTGATCCAGCTCCCCTGAGTATTTACACATGCAGCACCCAGATCTAGCTGTTGTGGTCCCATCCTCTGCTGCACTCTGAACAGGTTTCACTGCCGCGGTGTCCTGGCCTACGCGCAAACGCGTGTGTGTAAGACGAGCATTCAGACGCATCAGGGCACTTATGAGTTAAACTGTTGGTGACGCTCCCTCCAGCCCCCCCCTTTCCCAAATATGCAGTGGAGTGTCCAGTGGGTTAGAGCAGAGAGGACTAATTGCTATTAAAAGGCTTTAATCTGGGAGATTAGTGCTGGCTCCAGGCGGTGTTTGCACACGAAGGAGATGTTTCCGATGAGATGAACTAGAATTCGTCCCTGCTGTTTTGTTGATAGAAAATCATCTTCCCCTTGGTTTTTTCTCTTTATCTCTGTCTCTCTTGCTTTCTTGCTCTCTCAGATCATTTGCTTTTGCCTCTTCCTTGAAGTTGAGCTGAGAGCTTTATTGTTTTTTTAGAGTAGCAGTCCTCTTTGACCTTTGGGGTCAGTTGTCTTTGGACATACATACAGACGTTCATGCATGTATGCGTAGAGGTGACCAGAGTTTCCTGCTCCAAAGAGTCCTTCAGGAAATAGATCCTGATCAAGAGAAGCAGTGGTAAATTTTCCCATGCTTGCTGTTGAGTCTCTTGTGGGTCAATGAGGGGCCTGCAGAACCTTTCCTATAACATGGGTCAGGCCAGTACCCTTCTCCTGGGCAAAGGCTTGATCCAGGGAGCACCAGGAAGAGGTGCTGCAGACTGAAGATCTTAAAGCTCCCTGCAGAGGTAATTAGTGGGAGGTAATTAAATGATTACATATGGGAAGGTATGGAGCATTACTGGACCTCCGGCATGGCCCAGGAAATGTCACTATTGACTTTGATGAACATTGGATCAAGCTCAATGGAAATTAACTTGATAACATGCCAGATGTGTCCAGAGAGCCTGTCCATGAAGGAGACATATTTGACCTGGGAGCAGAGAAATCTTTGTGCTACACTTGGTGGAGGATCTGAAAGCAGAGGTGCTAATTCTGAATTCATTGTTGTCAGAAATCCAAGAATGTTCCTCAGGTCTGACTATCCAGGCAGATAATCCCTGCTGCTCCTACTGTCCAGCTGGAATTTTTGCAGCATCCTCAGGAAGTGAAGTGCCAATTCCCTTTGAAAAGCACGAAGGAATAAATGGACAGTGTTTGTGTAACTTGAGCGGAAGGAACTGAAGACGTTGTGTCCAAAGAGAAGGCTGTGGGAAAACTTGGGGAGAAAAGGAGAACTTGGGTGGAACCACAAAACTGCACGGTCCTTCTGGCCTTGAGGCTGGCCGGACAAAAGCTGTGAAAGAGAAGTGGTAAGAGGGAATGGGTGTCCTCAAATCAATGAGGCCAAGAATCAAGGGGACAGCTGGACGGGGGGAGAAAATTGGTTCAGGATCTGGGTCTTCTGTTGGAAGAGGTGAAGCCTTTCCAAAGAGGAAGCCCTTTGTTTGCAAAGTGTCACGCAGTATTCTGCTGTGCACTGTCTGAACACCATGGGCTTTGCCCTTTTGCAGGATGCTGCTGGAAACTTCCATGAGACTGCACCATGATTATTTGCACCAGAAGTAGGTATTTTTAGGAGGTGCAAGTCAGGCACCGGGAGCAGAGAGGGGGAAATCAAGTCACCTCTGTGTCCCTGGGGACTGTGTGTCTCTCCAAAGGTGGCTGTGGAGCCTGTTGCTTGGCAAAGTGGTGGGGTGGTGTGTTGTTCTTTGGGGTTTGTTAAAGCACCTGAATCGGATATGAAGTGCCACAGCATGGGTCCTCTTAGGCAAGCTTTGTAGTGGGCTGGAATTTTGTATTAAGGTATTTATTTCTCTCTCTCCCTGCCCCTGCCTGAAGATCCAAACTATTACCGTTAGCCAGCAGGAGGGCAGACCTACTGCTCGTGCAAATTGCTCTAGTTCCGTAGTTTGCCCTTGTTCCCTCCAGTTTGCAGATGATACTGGTGTAACCAACATAAGGATCTGGCCTCTAGCATGTGTTTGTCCCATCTGCTGTCCAGCATGTTAATTTTCGTGGAAGACACAAACTTGCATGGACTGTGATTTTTAAGGAGGGGCATTTTTCTTTTCAGGAGCCAACTGTGAAGCCTCAGGGGCCAGATTCTGAAAGGCAGTCAATGCCAAGATCGGCAGGAGCTGGGAACTTGTGTCCTGGTAGTTTCTGGCTAGTGGTCCAATACTGACAAGACCATGGGGAAGGACGCAAAAGCAGCAGTGATGTTAAAGACTTTTCGGTAGCAACATCCTTGGGTAGAAGGGCCAGACTTGCAAAAAAGGACTCAGTTGAAATGAGCCTTGAAAAATCCTCAGGGGAGCTAGGAATAGTGGGGCAGGGAGAATGTTTCTACCACAGTTGTCAACCAAAATAAAAATAGTGGTTTCTTTAAACAAAAAAAATGCAACAGGTAGAAGAGGTCTGTTTCTTTAGCTGATCCTTCTTATCTCTCCTATTTCAAGAGGAGCAGAAGTATGTCAGGCAATGGTTCGAGTGATTCCTCTTCCCAGCGTTTGATGCTGCACATATTAATATCCAGGCTTCTTAACATGCCCAGTGATCTTGAAAGTCTTGTTTTGGGTGCAAGGTTGAAAATACTTGAGATTTTCTAAATGCTCAGGCATGACCTTAAAAGAAAAAAAAAAACAAAAAACCTGCCAAACTGAAAACCATAAAGGTATTTTGAAAGTGTCCTGGAACTGGGAATTTAGATTATATCTCGGCTATTGTTTACTTCTGTTAATGTTTGTTAGGATGCATTTCTTGACTGTTACTGGTCTTATGCAAGTGGGTTATTGTGCGTTCGGGTGGCGGTGTCAGGAGCTCTTCTATTTACATTGCATTTTTCATGAAAACTACTGAGTTTCTGAAACTCCCAGCTCTTAGAATCAAGTGAGCATGTGACGATGTCAGCTGTCCTTTCAGTTTGTTATCTCTTCAATGTTTCTGCGTCCAAGGTGGGCATTAAATCAGAATAAATAGCCTGAGAACTTATCAGAAGTTTAACTTTCAGAAGGCACTCAGGAGCTGTGATGTTATAAAGTATTTTAACGCCTTTCGGTGAATGACTTCTGGTTTCACCAGATATGGCACACCATTTTTGAATGGCTTATGTTGGAAATGTCACAGAGAGGCTTCTGGTCACTTGCAGACGCTCACGGAAACTGATCTTTTACTGTATTCGGCTCACTGCGTGACTGGAGCCCCAGGGGTCTGCGTCCAGGGCGTTTGGAAGGAGCGGGCCACTCGGCGTTTGGAGGTGCGTTCAGAGCTTTCCACGTGCCGAACCTCTGCAGCCACAGCGTTAAAACTTCCAGTTCACTTCAGAGGCGTTTGGGCTGCATCCCACAGCCGGGAGCGCAGGTCCACTCATGCACAGGACCTGCACAGAGGTACCACTCAAAAACCTGGGCGAGCGTGCTTTGGGGGAGGGGGCAGCACTGGTGTTTGGAGAAATCAGGAGAGATGATGAATGGTGCGAGGCCGGACTGCGGACAAGAGGCTTAGAAGGGGCACGCGGAAAATCTGTAAAGGGCCATTGTGGGAGGCAGATTCAGAAAAAAAGAAAGAATCTGATGCAGGCATTGGAATTGGGAAGCTGCATGGACACAGGGCAGCAGGGAGCTCGCTCAGCAACTATCTAATCCCTGGAGCTAACCAAGGATGGAGCCTGCCTCTTCTAGCCTGCCAGTGGCTTTAAAAATTTTAAGGAAACCTAAATTAAACCTGGCCCTGATGGGTGTTCTGCCTTCCCAAATCCAATTAGCCAATCATGACTTTTCACTTAACTGCAATGACTTTAATTGGATCAGAATAACAACATGAAGGATAGAAAATGACAGGAATTTACGTAGGGTGCAGCCTTGCAGCTGGGATTGTCATTATCTCTGGCAAAGGCTGTAGAATTCATCGGAGATGTAAAACCTTCATGAGCAGTCCACCAGGCAAGTGAAAGACCTGTGAATGGCCTCCAAGTCGTTAAAGTTGAGCACAAGCTTAGAGCTGTGCAGAACTGAGGGCTCTGGGCAGCGGTTTTCTTCTGGACCGCCAGTGAGGCGTGCGGGGGCAGTAGCCAAACGCAGCAGCTCCAGAATGTGCACTCCTGTCTTGTCCTGGGCTTGGGGTAGCACCACCAGATGAGCTTCAAAAGCCAGGTCCTAGGGTAGCAAGGCAGCAACGGCAACGCGTTAGCACCAGGACAAGAGACGTGGCACTGACAGAGATGGTCTAGCAGTGCCACTAACAAGATACAAACTTCTGCTAAACAGATGTGTCGTAGGGCTGCTCACTGGGATGTGGGAAAGAGTGGACGTGGCTGGCACATCCAACATATCTCAAGCATGATTTGGAATGGGATTTTGGAGATCAAAACACACATTAAAAGATTCCAGGTTAGTGATTTCTTTTCTTCTGCATTTTATTGGTCAGGGTTAGAGATGAGCAGCATTACCATACATACAGCACCACACAAAACTTGGAAAAAACAGGAGGGGAAAGGCAACTGCCGTTGCTTTCTGCGCAGCTTCAGGGAAGTCCCTTCTAGCCGAGCGAGCTTCGTCGTGCAGGCCCCACTCCGTGCGTGCTGGTGCCACTTCATGTCCGAGGGATGCCTTGCAGCCTGAGTGAGTGTTGATCTGGATTTACACGACATAGCAGGGATCAGACTTTTGCCCGCTGGGAGCTGTCAATGAATGCGAAGTGTGACGTAGTGCTTATCTCGCGTGCACACCAGGGACCCTGCTGCGGACCGGGAACGACCTCGCTAAATCCAGTGGAGCTGAACAACCGTAAATGAGCAGAATGGGGCCCACGCATTATCCCAGGCTAGCAGGCTGTCTTTAACAGGCCCTCATGAATTCAGCTGCAGCATGTAGCCATTAATCCCAGTGGAAGGAGCCGCTCACCATTACAGGACCTGGGATTTCAGGAGTTTGCTATTAATGCACCAGGCGGGTCTCCTAATGCAGACCCCCCCCATGGCTCCAGGCCCGGGGAAACACGCGTTGCCCTGGCTCCAGCCAAAATCCCAGCAAGCCTCTTTCAGCACCTTCCAGTCCGGGTGGGCAGAAGCGCTGGTAAGAGGGGAGGAGAGGGCAGGGTAATAGGTGGCATGCGGGGCCCTGAAATTGTTTATGATGCAAATATCTTTAAAAGCAGTGCATTGCCTCCTCTGGGAAAAGGAGCTTAAAATTGAAGTCTAATGATAACAAATGATTGTTAATGAGTTGTCTAAACATAATAGATGGAAAGAATTAAAAGCCTAGAATAAACAGGGTTTCATTAAAGCACAATAAAGAAACAACACGAATTTCGTGTCCTAGAATAAGCGGGCCCTCGTGGTCTTGCTGGGAGCGGCGGGTGCTGAGGTGGGTGCACGGGCTGGTTTTGTGCGGAGGCATTTGCAGCCGGGGGCTGGCGGACCCTGGCATCGGGAATCTCCACGACCGCAGTTCCAGCAGTCCATGCAGCCCTTCCTCACGGCAGCAAATGTCGCTTTTGGGATCCACAGGACCTTCTGGGGACCCTGGGCTGCTCCTAAGTGAGTCTGCAAGAGTGACTGAGTAAGCCAAGTTCACACCAGCTCCACAACAAGCTGCCGATAGTTTCTGAAGCCCTTCAGAGGCTGCTTTTTTTTAAAAGCCCGCAGATTATGTTGAAAACCACTCCCCTAGAAAAGTGTGCTACTTAAAACGTGAAATTCTGCAGAGATTTCACAAATGGCTCAGTGTTAGATGCCAGGAGCACACACCATAGCTCATCTTGGTGTGTGTCAGATGGCACACTGCGGATAGATTTTAAACCAAGTTTTTACTAAGGACATGCGAAGCGATGATCAACAATTAATTGGTGGGTTTGTTTCCTAGACTCTCTGCATTTGGTGTGGTGACATTATTTCTGTTATTTGTGTATGGTGGGAAACAGAAATTTCCAAGTTCTTCGGCTTTAGAACAGACCCTCTACTCCAGGTTTTGTTTTAAATCATGCTCTAGACAGGAGCAGTGTTCTGCAAGCCCCTTTTAGACTCTGGGAGTCTGATGTAGCTTTTAGACCTTTTCGTTCAAAGGAAATATGGGGCAATAGGCAAATCCTGAAAAGATGTGGCAGAAAGCATGTCAAGATTTCCTCGGGAAATATTGCTCTTTTTTTGTAATTTAAAAAAAGCCCATTTTCTTTGGGAATTAAAAAAAAAATGATTAAGATCTCGACTCTTCCCCCTCAGCCACCCATCTTCTGTTTGCTGGCTTGGAGATCTTGTTTGCATTTCGGCAGGATTGCCTGTTCAGCGGAGTGTGCGTGAGCAGGAGTGTTTGCTGTGGTGACGTGTCTGTGTTTCGGAGGGTGCCCATGTCCAAGTGTAATGTACTTGTCTTTGATGTGCTTTATGATGGATGGATTGCAGATCTGACAGGTTGTTTCTGTGTGTTTGTGAAGCTGCGCTGGGCTCAGCACCACGAGGCCCCAGTCCTGACAGAAACCCCAAAGCATCCCCAGTGTTCAGCTGGGGCCGGCTCCTGCCCCTCTATTCATGCTAATTTGTGTTTTACCATGTGACTGGTGTGCATGGAGCTGCTGGGAATACTCGTGAACTGTGCAACACAAATGGAGGACAAACAAGGCTTAAAAAATCCAGGCAAGAATCAGAGCGGTGCAGGGTTGGACCTTGGCAGCGTTTCCCAATGGGAGAATGGCTTTTTATTACACAGGCTGTCTTGCTTTTTCTGGATTTAAAATCTGATTTTTTTTTTTAAAAAGATGGTATCTGGAAGTTTCTGTTGAAATTGGAGAATGATCACATTTTCAATATGGATCTAGGATTTTTTTTTCAAACAACCTAGAAAAAATATCCCTCCTCCTCTCTCCAAATCGATGAAAATCAAAGTTGCAACTGAAATGAGTTTTTCCATAGGCAGAGGAACATTTTTACCAATAACAATTAGCACTAATGTCATTGTTGTTACTCTCTTGCTAGTAGCATTAATACAGGTATCTGTTTGTGTGCTCAGGCTTGACGTCGCGCAGTCTGCCTTTCTGCGGGCGTTCGCTCCTGCAGCCGGGGTGTGAGAATCTGGGGTCCTGCTGTACCTGTGATGCTGTCGGTGCGACATGCAGCTGTGCAAAGGCACTGAAAGAGAGGGGGTGAATCTGTGGCAGCCTCCGCATCGCGCTCTGTACATGTGGGGAAAAGGTGCGTCCGCGCGGATGCGTTGCTGGACCTTTGCAGGGATGAGGTCTGGAAGGTGGCAGCCCTGCTCCTTGGCAGCTGCTGAAGCTTTTTTCTAGCTCAGCAAGAGAAGAGGGAAACCTTCCAAATGCTTCTTGTGCAACTGGATGACATCAAAATGCAGACTGGGGGTTTGTATCTGAGCCCCTTGGAACCACAGTGTTCTCAAGAAAAACTTGATCCAAATGGATCCAGTTCCCCAAACAACTCAGTTTTGGTACAACTTAGTGTGATTAAATGCTATTAAAACATTGCAACTGGCTCTCGCGAAGGGGTGTCACAAGTGGCACCTTGAGACCTGGTCTGGGGAGTCTGATGCCTGGCATCAGACAACCAAAAGCCACTCCGTGATGTCATGCAGAGGAATGTGTGAACCCTCCTGGGTGTCCGTGCTTACTGAGCCTGCATCCAGGGACGTGTGCCTTGCTGGCGGGGCAGCGCGTGCCGCGCCTCGAGGGTGTGTGGATTCTGTGCGTGTTCATCCAGCCGGGTGAATTTGGGCGTACCTGCGGTGTGCGGCGCATGAAGCAGTGTGGGTGCAAGCAGCGCCGTTGGTGTAATGGCTGGGGTGCAGGTCTGGAAGAATCGCAGAGTGGTCGAGGTGGGAAGGGAACTTGGGAGGTCATCTTGTCCAGCCCCCCCTGCTCAAACAGGGCTGACCAGAGCCAGTTGCCCACGACCATGTCCAGACATCCCTGCCGGTGTCCCTGGCTGTGGTTCCAACCACAAGGAAAGTTGTAAGGCTCAGCTAGGCAGCGCTGGCCCTGTCAGTAAATCATTGTGCGGTTCAAGCTTTTTTCTCCCCCGGATTGGACTCCGTAGAGAATCAGACAGACTGTGCTGAGCTGGTCCCATCTGCACCCAACCTGGACAGCAGCTTTATCTTGCCTTGTAAAACCGCAGAGCTCTGTGACAAAAGAGTTAATCTCTGCCTTTGTTTCTCTTCCTCTCTCTCTTCTCTTGCAGCAGGACTGAAAGGCAAGACGAGAGCAGATCCATCAGTGTCAGCTGCTTTCAGCACATCAGCACTTTTGGGGGGTTTATTGGGGACTAGCCCATCAGCAGCGCTTCCAAACCGCCGACGCGCTGCAGCCGGGCCCCCCTCCTGCGCAGCAGCTGGGGGAGCAATGCTGGGACCCCCGTGCCCCTGGCTGGGGCTGGGTGACAAATGATGGCGTGCGGCATCCCCGTGGCTAGCGAGTCTGGGGGTAGGCCAGGGCCAAGCTCCTGGGGAGGCAGCAGTGAAACCATATCAATTTCTGAACGTGTGTCCATGTGTCTGGACTGTCTGAAATAACACACTTGACACACACATGTGTGCTTCACCTCCAGAGCAGAGTAACACAGCAGAGGGGTGCAGGAGAGAAAACAACCCGACTGGCTGGTTAATGAAACAGTTCATAATAGCAATGTGTACTGTAACCTTAGAAACAGCTTGTAAACACCCAGCTGCTTTACACATGTAAGCATACTCTCATGCCTAGGTCTGTGTGTACACATTTGCCTACAGATGAAATGTATGTGCCCGTGTATGTGCATATCTAAAAGATGCAGGAATGTAAAATCAGTGCTCTGCAGTGAAACCAATGAATAAATGGGAGGTCGAAAAATTAAGCTTCGTTAGCCTAGCAGCCTTATGTATCCTCTGCTTTTTATTTTGCTCCTAGGGGTGGAAGTATTCCAAAGCAGTGCAGGGACTTGGGAGCATGCGTTGCACTGACTTGCATTCCTAAGGCCTCTTGGTACTCTTGAAAATTCTACCTGTGTGTTTTTTTTTTTTTTCTTTTTTTAATCCCAGGGTTTTGGGCAGAGCAGTATCAGCCCGTTGTGCAAGGCTAGGAAGCCATGATAGTGAGAGGAGCGTGGAGTTGGAACCCAGATTTAATCCGGGGTTTTGACTAATTCCTCATCACATTGGTATGCCACGCTTTGAAAACCTAGATGTATCTTTTACTAGGCAGATATTTGGATGTCTTTGTTTGCCTCTGTATTGTATATATCCGTGGGAATTTCCTGATGTACTCTGGACTGGGGCAACGACTTACACAACAATTCTTTCTCTCTTTTGTGGGACCCATTAGCAAATATAAATAGCAACATACTGAGCTCTTGTGGATGGGCAACAACCCCAGGAGAGCAAAAAGCAAGTTCAGCATGACTAAGGACCTTTAGCTTTTCATTTCATGACTCTGCTTTTACTTGTAAGCCTCAATTTTACAATAAGATGTTTCCCCTGAGTTCTTTTCCTAGCTTCTCTTAGAGAAAAATAGAGGAAGATTAAGAGATTTCCTATACACACAAAGGAGTGTTAAAGTTGCCAGTTCCCAGTAAAAGCCAAGCAGTATTTCTAAGCATCACAACTGTGGATGAAAAAACTCAGAGATCCAAAAGCCCTGGGAAGGATCAGAACCAGAAGGTTGGTAGAACCCAGCCTGCACAATGGGAAGCTGACTTTATGACATTGAAGTCTGGCTCATACTTGAACTCTTGTGAAAATCCTCAGCAAATTTCCCCTCTAAGAGTACAGAATTAAGTTCCTGGCCTCAGCTCTTCTGGAAAGAGTTGTCAGGTATTTTCTTCCCTGATGTGAATTCCAAGAGAAAAGCAGTTAAGAGGTGGCATGCGTGCAGAGACTGCTGATGTGACATGTGTGGCACTATGCAAGGAGCCTAGATACACATGCATGCCTTGGCTGGGCACAAATGACGTGCGAGGCTCTAGCCACACGTGCTCGTGCTTTTGCGGCAGCAGAAGGGATCCTTTTACTTAAGGCAACCAGTGCTGTCTGGGACTAGCTCTTGACCAGAGTTCTTAATGACCTTGTGATCTGAGGAGCTTACAGGGAAGGTGGTCAAGCCAGGTATCTCTGTGTTAATCTTACAGCTGTAGAACAGAGATGTCTTGTCCCTGATCACACGCAGAGCTGGGAATGGAACTCAGCTCTCCAGCGTGGTAAGCTCGCTCTTTCCATTTCTCTCTAGACTGGTCAATTATGCTAAAGCAACACCGGCTGAACGTTCACGCAGGAGCGAATAGCTGTATATCTTAGTCTTTGGGAGTATCACAGCTCTGTAACTGGGAATTCTACGGGTCTGGGTGCAACTCGAACCACTGTCTAAGAATACTGCTCTGCCTAGCATCCCCTGCCCTTCCCTAAGCTCCCTCTTCCTCTGTCCCCTAGGGTTAGGGTCTGTAGTTGCCCCCCACAAGCATTTTAACCCTCCTCTCTAAGATGGAGGAGAACGAGTTGACTGAAGGCAGGACAGGAGGAGATGAGGGGTGACAGAAGCTTGATTTGTAGCCTGGGGAGTTAGTATCCTTGCATCAGGGCCTTCCCTTAATTCTCTGCCGGGGAGGACTGTCAGGTTTGAGCAGACTGATGCTGCTTGTGCAGCTCATTCCCCTGCCCCAGAGACCAGAGTGGGGGGGCCAGTGTTGGGGGGCAATTAATTTCATGTGGGAGGGGTAGGCGGTGGGATGGGAGCTGGCAAGGTCTCTCTGTCTTTGATGGCAAGGAGGAGAGGGCTGTGCACAGCAGTTCAGCTGTCTTCTACCATCCAGGCCAGCCAGCCAGATCCGGGAGGCCCTCCTGATCAGCACAGCGAACCCGGCTTTGCTGCCGTCAGCACTGCCGAGAGCAGAAGCTGGGCATGGGTGATTCCAAATATCCGGATCGCATGGATATCGGCTGGAAACGTTCCACCATATCCGGGTGGCTGCCTTTGTGTGATATTCATGCTCGTAAGAAAATTAATTATTCCATTTAGCAGGCTCTGTGAGCCGGGAGGGTTGCCTCTCAATACCTGGAGCCCCTCCTGGGGTTGGGGGGTTGCGTGTGAGCACGCCTGTCTGCACGCCGGCTCACGGGGAGGGTGTGTGTGTTGTGGGCATAGACCTGTACAGACAGAGACTGTGTACGACTGTAGGCAGGGAGGAGGAGATGCAGGGGTGATGTGAATAAGGAAGATGCCCTGCCCTGTGTGTGTCTGTGGGAGAGAGGATGCCCCTGGGGATACCGAGGGGCTTTGCGTAGCAGAGAGGAACGTTTCCCCCCAGGCAGGGTGAGCTGCGTGCGGGGAGCACAGGGTGCAGGGCCTGGGTAGGCGGCAATGCAATCCTTGTCTTTGCTTTTACGTGTGCGAGGCATACACGTGGCCTAGCCCGTGCCCCCGTGCTTTTTGGATCTGCCTTCGGAAAGGTTGATGTGCGTTTGATGCGAGCCTAAATCTGCCTGTGTGTCCTTGTGCCGAGGGCAGGGGGCAAGTTCGTGTGTCTGAGTCTTGAAACGCTGCCTGTGCGGTGGAAGATCTGGTGTCAGCTGGCATCGCAGCAGTACCCGTGAGTTTGAACTCGTTTGATTTTGACTATGGCCCTCCTAAACACAGCTCTAGTTCTTGTCTCCCTGCTTTTACAGCTGATCAACCCCATGTACGCCAGCAAGGACGCAGAATCGGGTCTTGTGGCATTTAAAAATAAAACATTTGCACCCCGTTCTGAAAGCTTTCCTGGGGTCCCCAAAGTCACAGGAGGTCTTATCCCATGTGGGGCAGGTTTTAAGTGCTGGGGTCAGGGCTTTCCAACTGCAGCAGCAAGGAGCGATCTTTCCTAGAAAGCAAAACTAATTGCGTCTTGCCTCTGAGAGCGCCCGGATTGGCTCTGCTAGGCAGCGCAGCGCTGAGTTTGAAGCTTGGGGTATTCTTGGAAATATTGTGTTATTAATTGAAACCTTATTAATGGCAAACACAGGATGACATTTTACATGGTTTAGTTATGTTCTGTGAGTCATTGGTACAACGCAGCCTCAGCCACAAGGCAAGGAAGCTCCTGCTGTAACTGATAACTGAGAAGCTATAACAGCTCAGCTCCCACTAACGGGTCCTGGGGCGACAGGGACAGCCCTTGCAAATATCTGAGCATCTCCTCTCTGGTGGTCGCTCATCCTGGGGTTAAGGGAAGTCTCGGAGGAAGGCAGATTTGCTCACTGAGGTAATAAGCACTCTGGCTTATTACCAGCAGGTTTGAGAACTTTGGCTTCTCTGGATGTCTGGCATTGCCCTTAAAAGTAAAAAAGCCTTGAAGCACAGGAACTGCTGACATCACACTGGAAGGCAGTAGCCCCATGTCTAGAGCAGGAGCTGTGATGTTGCTGTAGATAATGAAACTTTGGGTGCTGGACTGTGGCTGGGTTCTCTGAGATAATGCTTGAGGCCTATTCTCCCATGTTTGAGATGTGGGCCAAGTCTGGGTCTGGTTTATATGGTAATGGTTGGAAGAGAATTGACTATTTCTTCTAACATCCTGAAAAAAAAGTCCTTTTCCTCTGCCCAGCTTCATAGATGGTCAGTGCCACATATCTAAAAATCAAAATGAGATTCCTGACGAAACAAGAACAGAACAAATGTCTTAAGATTTTTAATGTATTTTCAAACAAAGTGGCATTGTCCAGTCATTGCGTGGATGTGGTTGCTGCGTCCACCTAGTCCACAAAGGGTGCATCTTTTTTAAGCAGATTTCTGAAGACCATCAACCAGAGTTGTGTCTTATGGCTCTAGGCATGGGCAAAGCAGGGATACTCTGCTAGGAGAGGCACTCACCACAGCCGTGGGTCTGCAGCCTTTGGTTTGTCTGGGAAGAAACACAAGTGGTACAATCCCCCAAATATCTCCATCAGTCCTCCTGGTCCCCTCTTCCCCACTGGTACGTGTGATTCCCACCCTGTCTACCAGAACTCCCCATCTCTTTCCCAGGCACACTGTGGGCACTTGAACTCGGTGTTGTCACACAACACACAACACTGTGCTGCTGAGGTTCCTCAGGGAGGCTTGCTCTTCACAAGCTCTGCTTTGGCCCTCAGAAAGAGAGGGTGAGGATTCGGAGACTTTCCCTGGCAAAGCCTGGCTTTGCTTGGGTAATCCACCTACTGGGATCAAAGGAGCAAGGGAAGTGATGGTGGGAAGCCACCCGCCATCTGGGTCTGTAGAAATAGCGATACATCCCCGCTTTTGCAAGAGAAAACTCAGTTGTGGGTGCCAACCCGACCCTTCTTTGTCTGGGAATGCCAGGAGGGTCTTATGGAGCTAAGCATCCGCACAGACTGATGGGAACCTTCCTTGAGGAGCCCCACAGATCTGCCAGGTCTGTAGATCTGTGGGACACGCATGGTCTGTGACCTATATTCAGTGCTGCTGTCCCACTCCGCCACTATCAGCTTTATCGATGGCTGGAACTAGGTACAATGAAGTCCTCTCTGCAACTGCTGAGGCCTATACAGGGGACCATAGACAGCAGAGCTCCTCTGCTCTCCCTTGTCCGGCAGCAGAATTACTGCTGCAAAGGCATTGCAAGCACTGGGAGGAGATTATAGGCCAAGCGCTCGAACTCTTCTACCCTGGTTTAGCAAGAGCCCCACAGCTGTGGATTGTCTGATGCCAGCAAATAAACCAGATGGATGACATGGATGGAGGCAGGCCAAGCTGGGATGGCAAGCACAGTGTGCCCTCCTGTCTTAATGGGCTTCTGGAAGACGAAGTAGCACAAGCTGGAAAGAGCCTTCAGCTGCAAAGCTCCCTGTGTTGAGATAATGGGAAATGGGATCTACTGGTTTTTGCTGGGCTCCAGCTGTGGCTGGTGGGATCTCCTGTAATGCTGTGGGAAGCGGGGGGTGCCCTGGATGCCTGTAGGAAGGTGGGACACTTCCAGGCTTCACTGGCGAGAGGCATCCAGATCTGCAGCCACAGAGAGCAGTGGGCTTGGGAAGAAAAATCTGGCAGTCAGTGTGAGAGGTATCATAGCTCATACGCATGCTAGAGGATGTAACTGCAGTTGCCAGTTCTGGTCAGCCAGCTGCAGGATGACGAAGCCCACCCAGCCTGCGAAGGACAGGGATGGGTCAGTGCTGCTGGGCAACATATGCTGCTTCTGCGAGGGGCCAGGCCCAAATGTTCCTCCAGCACTTCGTGACTACTGGGGTGATGGCAAGGGCTGAAACTCAGGTCGGACTCATGCTGTGCTAGGTGGTGTACGTACAAGTCTAATGAGATTCACGTCCAGAAAGAGCTTTCTCCTGTGATTAACAGGGCATCGCTTTATGAACGGGCTGTCACAAAAGGCTATGAAAAAACCACAAGTGCTTCAGTTCACCAGCTGTCCAGGGTCCCCAGAATGTGGCTTCCCTCGAAACCCGAGGTAAGGCAACCTACCCTTGTTTCTGTGTCTCCCTGTTGACCATTTAGGCACCCAAGCTTGGTGCTCCCAAATAACAAGTGATCTAAATGACTCATGCATCTTTCGAGTTTGCGGGCTACAGAAAACGCCCCAGGACTTTGTATGAAAAGAGGACTCGCCTGCAGTGGCACGTGGAGTCCGTATCAGTGCTGAGAACTTAACTTCGCTCTGTCCTAGTCTGGTGCCTTAGTCCCACGACTGTCTTCCCTCCCAGCAGACTAGTTGGGATGCTTCAAAAGAGAGGGGTTGCGTGTCCAGCACTAGAGTTGTGCCTACAGCATGCTTCAGGGCACTTCGAGTTGGGGCATTCCAGCTTTACTAGGAGAGGAGTCTCTCACCACCACGAAGCACAAGTTGCTTGGAGCCCGTCTCAAAATAAAGGCTTGAACCTCAGTTCAGTGCCTCTTCAAGCCAGGCCAAGCTGCCTGCAAGTCTGTTTTGGAAGGGATTACTGAACACTCCCCTCAGCGTGCTGGAAAGTCACCCCTGCTGGTACCAGGTATGGTCCAGGCACATTACACGGTGTTTATGGGGTTCAGCGTGGAGGGGTGGATCCAGGATGTGCTTGCCAGGCTCTTTATGGCTGGGGGGGAGCATGCCCTTTCTAGGTGTGATCCCCACCTCTGCCATTTGTCCGGCTTTCTCTATTCTGCCATCCCCGAAGCAGCCTGGACTGGTTATAGCCCACATGTTACAGTGGCCAACCTGCAAAGAGAGAGCCAGAAAAAGTTAATGTGGAGTTCTGGTCTGCTCCCAGGATGCATTTGGGCTGCAGCCCATAATGATATGTATAATTGCAAAGGCCTGCCAAAAAAAGCAGGCTGGATTTAATTGAGTCAACACACTGCTATTAATAATAAAATGGCAGAGACTTTGCTATTAATCACTTGTGCTGGCTTTATCACAGGCAGTCTCGGCTAGCTGGCTACCAAACAAGACCTTTAAAAAAAAAAAAAATGGTGCAGTGGAAAACTTACTAGTGGGAATACACCTGCTAACAAAATAAAACTTGTTCCTTGCAGAAGAATGTATGTTCTGAAGGGGCAGCCTATTTGGGAGGCAAGCGGGAGTATGTCACGAGCATGTCCTGCAGCAAAGTCCTCCGTGTACAGGAATAGATCACTGGAGGATGCGCTTGGCAAACGGTGTGTCTTTGGAACAGGCTATACTTGATAAAGGAATTTGTTTGGGGTGGGAATTCAGGGAGAAATGAATCCTCCAAAGAGAAATGTGGTTGCTGCAGGAATGTAGAACAGCCCAGAGAGGAATGCATCCGTTCCTAGTAAACGGATAACGCTGTATCTGCTATGGTACTGAACAAAAAGGGAAATGCAAAACAGACGCCTTGCCTGACACCGGCATTGCAGCCCTCCTGGATAAACCGTGGGGTACTGGGGCGGGTGGCTGGAGTGCCCTCCTTCCTGTGCCCTGACTCGGCCGTGCCGTGAGGGAGAGGAAGGGCTTGCGTGGGCTCCAGCCCTCCCGTGCATGCACCATGCTGGCTCACATGAGCTGCTCTGTTCTCGATGGGCTGCATCCCGCTGCCCGGGGTGGGCACCGCTCCCTCAGGGCCACACGGTATGGGCATGCTGCAGTTTCAAAAGCCCCCCCCCCAGCTGAGGTTGTTACCGTAGCGGGCACTGTAATGGTGATACTCGCTTTTGCTTCTGAGTAGAGCTTGCCATGACTGTGTCTGGGAAGGGACCTTCTAGCAAAAAAGTCTGAAACTCAGGAGGAAGCGAACAGGGTTGAACACAGTGCTGCTGAGCAGGGAACACAATGTGTCTGTAGGCAGAACCAAAGAATACGGAGCAGGTAGAAAAACAAACAAAACAGACACATTATGTGGCTGAGGCTTAAAAATGGCAGATCGCTCCAGCAGACACCTGGAAGGGGAGAATCTCTTGCCTTCCACCTCTGAGAGTGCCAAAGGAATGGATCTTTTGCGAGTTTTCCTGCACAAAGGGCTACATGTTCTGTGCACCAATGCAAAAAATCTGTATGCATCTTGCACCAAATAGTCAAACAAAATAAATGATTTAACAGGCTAAAAGGCATCTTTTGCTCTGCTGTGAATTAACAAGGTCTGTAAGTGAGTGCAAATGCTATCCCTCAGAAAGAAAGAAAAAAGAAAAGAGAGAAAGCAACAACAACAAAAAAATCCCAGAAAAAAAAATCCACTTCCTGCTGTTTTCCTTTCCTGCCCATAAAGTGAGTGTCTTATCCTCAGAGAAATTCACTTCATTGTTAGAAATAGCCGAAATTGGCTTGCAACTAGTAAAGATGCCAAGAATTTGCACCTTGCTCTGTGACCTAAAGCAAAAATGACATGAACATTGACAAATTTGACAAGGAAATTTGTGCAAAAAACAACTTCTATTTGGCTAGCCAAGCAGCAAATATGTCGGATGATATGCTTTATTAAGCAATCCATTTTTCAGCAATAGCTGCACCATCTGCAAAGGTTAGTGTGCATCAGGCTTTCCACAGAATTTCATCTGCGTCTGTAGCTAGGTGCAACACACGACCACATTTTTCATGTACATACAATTTTGGATGCAAATAGAATACTTGATGAAAGAGGTGACCTTCCGGACTGACTTCCCCCATGCAGTAAAGTCATAGGCACAGAAGCAGCTGAGAGAAACATGTCTCTGCCTGGAGGGAGGGGGGAAGGAGGGGGAAAGGGAGAAAGAAAAAGAGGAGGAAACTCCAGGAAGAAGTGTTTCCCAAAGAAGTGGTTTGGCATATGGCATAGCAGAGTCTCTGCACTTGTACCAGCCAAAGGGGAATGGAAACTTTTGTGTTGGGTGGCTGCAGTTTTCTTCTGTAGGGTGTTCATCTCTCCATCGTCTAGTTTTTCTCTTGTTACCTTCTGTAGTTCTACTACTACACTACCTAAACATCCTTGTCTTTCCTTGCTGCCTCTACCACTCTTTGCATTCCGGACTTGCCGTCTCGTAGGGATGGGCCATTTGCCCTCTTGCTGCTGCGGCCCCTCTGTAGGGCTGCTGGATCTCCTTCTGAACATCCTTGGCTGTACAGGACGTATTTTCTAAACCCGAGGAGGGGAAGTGTTGCTTTTGAATATTAGTTGGATGCATCTATTTTCTGCCCTTTTTGTTCTTTTTTTTCTTTCCAAAGGCCTGAATGTCCTGCCTCGGTTTTCCCGTGTCGCTTTCTAGTGCATGGATATGGTCCTTTCATGTCCTGCCTGCCCTACATTAGGTGGAATCAACTCTTCGCTAGTCCCCAGTCGTCTTCCCCAAGTGTATGCTGTACGCACGGATCCCCACGCCTCATTGATGGCTGCTGGTTATAAATTCATGTTCTCAAGCCCTACTCCGCTTAGCTGAAGTTGGATGCCATCCCAGTGCCTTGCAACTGTCCCTGGTCCAGTGGAAAGTTTAATCTGCCAGTTCACATCGTGTACTCCTATGGGGAGAGTTCAGTTCCGCGCAGCTCCGCACTGCACAGAGAGAAGCTCATTAGCAGGGCATGGTAGTGTCTGATGACACTGTGGTCCAAGAAGGCCTCATTAGGCACAAAATGTTTTCTGCGACTCTCTGAGATTTCCTGGTGACTTCAGGAATTCAGACATAGTTACCATGGGGGCACAGATGAAACGAGGAGCAAAGATGCACTCTCGAAGGGCCATCTCCCGTCTGTGTCTTTTGGAGGAGCAGATACTGGACAAAACCTTTGACTCTTTTTACGTCACCTTGGATCCTCGATGCAGATGGGACCGGCTGGGCCTGGCAGGCTCACTCTTCTCTGGTTGGCTGCTAAGTGGTGTTAAGTGATGAATGTTAAACTTAACAAGGGGACTTACAGATTTACGTAAGGGTTTTACTGCCTGCCAGGTATAAATGATGGAACAGCTTTGATCTTTAGGGGGATCAGTACTGGAAGTGATTTAAACTAAAGTTAATAAAACTGCTTAAAACTGTACTCTGCAGTCCTGCAGGCTGAAGAAGCCCTGGTGGTCACTTGACTGCTTTAAGTAAAAATTGTTCACATTTATGAGGGAGATCAAATCCCGCTGGTGTTAACTGTGTTTCTAGCTGAATAATAAATGGTGTCTTGCAAGAGTTCTGCCAGTCCTTCCCTGCGTGCACTGCAGGTCCCACAACCTGCTGGAGCCACCAAGCTGTTATTCACAGGTGTGAAAAAATGGTAGGCTCTTGGTGTTTCCACGACTTTTCTCCTTGTCTTTCTCCTTCGTAATCTCTAAACCAGGTCTGATCCCTTTGCCATCGTGTAGCATGTCACAAGCTGAGGTTGGTGCTTTTTTATTTTGCCATCAGCAGGACTCTTGGTATGTTTTGTCTTCAGCAGTGAAGAGTAAATGCCATAAACATAGAGATTTCATTGGCTTTGTGGTGAGCTTTGCCACTGATGACCTTTAGAAAGGGGGTCCTGTAATGTCATCTTCCATCCCAATACATCCTAAGAAAGTTCCGCACAAAGGCAAAACCTCTCATTTTTAACGGAGGGTCTATTTTCTGTCTCCCAGGAATCACAGCTGGCCGCTGCAAGATAATGGCAGGTACTTCACTGGGCGTTTCCACACTATCCCAAGACAAAACAGCGTGAGCTGTGGAGGGCTGGGTGCTGGTGTAAACAGCTGCTGTGCAACCGCCGCTGATTTGAGTGAAGAAGTGGCTCTTTTGTAACTATTAAAGAAGTTGCTGGGCTTTACTGGCATCCCTGTATCAGCCCAGCTCATTAGGTTTACAAGTGAGATCATATTCCATCAGTTAATCATGTTCACAGCTACGAAGCAAACCGGCCTTCCCGGCGTGCCAGGAGGTCGTGCCACCAGCCGGCGTCACCAGGCTCTCCCTCTGCAGGCACACACAAATGGAAGTCACCCTGCTATTGCCACGGGGTTTTCTAGTTCTCCTGCCATTTCCTAGAAACTCTTTAACAGCTACCAGAATGCCATCCGTCTGCTCCGTAACAAAATCAGTAGCCTTTCACGGGCCTCTCGAAATTGGTGATTGGCAGCCACTGAAATGGAATTAGCAGTGACTCACCACTGGTAGAAAAAAAATACTTTTTTTGTTTTGTATTTCAGCCCAGTGCACTGGTAGTGATGAAACTCTGCAGCACAGTGATTTGGTAAGGCCGTGATCCTGGAAAGATACCAAAAGAGATGAGCTGTTCCGGGCGGATCATGAGGAAATCCTGAATTATACAGGTACAGCTAAGTCTGGAGTGGGATGTGCTCTGCGGAGGAGCCAGCTGGAAACTGCCAGGCCTTGGGAGGAAGTTCCATGAAAATCTTGTCCCTTGTACCTTGTTATCTAATTACCTCCTGCAGAGTTTGGGTTTTTTTGAATTCCAGTCACTGTTGGAGACAGGTTATGGGCTCAGACAGACCGCTGGCCGGGCAGCCTGGTATTCCCTGCATTCTTGCTTCCGTGGATCCTCTGACAGCCCTGCGCTTTGTCCTGCTGTTGCGTCTCACTGCGAGGACGGTCTATGTCTGAGATTGCCGTGGGATCTCTACAGACGGTGTCTAGTGGTGTTTTCAGAGACCGCCGATAGGCTCCTCACCCTCCTGTAGTGTTTTCCGAATCCCCCGGGGGTGAGGGTCATCTCTCACTGCACGTGGGATAAATTGGTAATGATATAATGAAATCAGTCATGATGAAATGGGTCCGTGTTGATTACAGCGAGGGGGGATTTTGGATCCGTGTTTCTGTTGTGGTGTCTCACGAGCTGTCCTTACGCTGCAGGGGTGTTTTGGCAGCGATTTACAAAGGTGTTTCAAAGTCTATCCCACCCCGTAAACTTGCCGCTAGGTTCAGCAAACTGTTTCAGAGGTTTTGTGTGTGTTTCCAGAGAAACGTCTTATAGAAGCCTCTCCATTTGGTGTGGCTGGATTTCTGTTGTTGTTCTAAGGCAACAACCGTTGTCTCAGAGGATGAGCAAAGTAGCACGCGTACTGAAAGATCCACTATGGCTGGAATTCGTTTCTCACCCACCCACCCCATCGGTGTGGGTGAAGAAGCGTTTTGCGAAGCATCGCTAGGTTTATGGTCATTTGCTTGTGGCTCCTGATGTCTGTCTTTCCCTGCCCTACCTTGTCTGGCTAGGGAATCGTTTCTGGTCGCTTCCTTAGTCCCTTGAAAAAGATGCTGTATGTCCCTGGCAGCCCTGGGAGGAAGCAGGCACATGGTACCCTGGGACTCCTTCGAACCTGAGCCTCTGCTCTCAGCTGGTTTCTGCTGCCTGGTATCTTGCCCTTGCTGCAGCGTGGCGTTGGAGCACTGAACTGCTCAGACAGGGTAAGTCAATGGGTGTCTGCTGATTTACACCACGGGAAGACCGAGCCCGGGTCGGGTAGAGAGCAGAGAACCCTCCGACAGAGCCTCTTTGAAAGAAACCACAGGCAGGTATTTCAACCCAGTTAGCTGGGTGTTCAATTATGGCTTTTGCTGCAGAGTAAAACCAGTTTTTCCAAAGGACACTGGTAGCAGCCTCTTAAAAAAGGAGTTGTGGCCCCTCCCCGGTGACCTTTCCTTGTCAAATGCAACATGCTGTGATGTTCCTACACAATAGAGAACACTCTGGTCTCTATGTACTTGGCAAAGGAAGAAATGGCTTTTTTAATCTCATTGCATGAATTATTGGCGAAACGTTTGAAGTGGCTCCAAGATTTCTCTCTGACTGACTTGCATTTTCTCAGGAGATTTGTGTAGTTTGGGAGTTTGGAACGTGTAACTGAGTAACTCGGAGAAAGCATTTGCTACCTTTTGAAAGGCTGCTGCCGACCTTGCAGAAAAACCACTTCATCTGCTGCATCAACACCCCTTTGCAGAGGACAAGCCCTGTTGGGTGCGACGTGCTGTGTCCCTCGAAGGACGCTGGCCCCGGCGGCTACCCCACCGGGCCCTCGGCGCGGGGATTGCCCGGGGCTATGCCTCTGGCTGCGGGAGCCGGGCTCAGCCATGCCAGGCCCAGGGCAGACGTCGGTGTGTGCCAGTGCTTGCCCCGACAGTCTGCAGAGACGGGGCATGGGAACACAGGCAGCAGCGCGGGGTCGCGTACCAAGGCGGTGCTGGTGCTGGGGTTAAGTGCTCCTGCTGCTGCACCCGCTGGCCCCAAGGTGCGGGGAGGGCCACCGGCAGCCGGCCCTCTCCTCCTTGCGTGGCTCTGCCGCCGGCCAGGTGCTGCTCCAGGGATCCAGCGCGGGCCACGTCCGCCACCTTTGCTGGAGCATCCCTCCGGCCTCCCACTGACCACGGCGAGCGAAGGGCTACCACCTCCCCTCCTCCAGCGCGAGGCTTGTTTCTGCGAGATCAAAGCGGAGGGAGTGCGCGAGAACCTGCCAAACTGCTGCTGGGGAGACTGACGGGGAGTGACAGAGCCTGAAACTGTCTGGCAGATTGTTTGTTTAATGGGGGAAAATGTTTTCCTGACACTGCGGAGCACTTTGAATCACAAACGATGTCAATAACACACATTCACCTGTTCCTGCCACGGAGTTCTCCCTCCTATGCCGTCCCTTTAGGAGGAGACTCTGTTGGTGCCCAGACCGAGTGCCGCCGGCGCGTGGCTGATTTGCCATCAGGGCCACGGCATGGGAGTGACCGTGCCGTGGGGCGGCGATCCCTGCGGAGCTGCCGGGACGGTGGCTCTTGGGGCGAGAGAAGAGGGGATGGCAGTGGCTTC
>Ga0065711_1026983_pt1:0-10000 | contig 56032 bp, 61 predicted proteins | sample Hoacrofraction12_FD_59098 | JGI IMG/M metagenome (GOLD analysis project Ga0065711, IMG submission 59098) | Hoatzin crop microbial communities from Cojedes, Venezuela - Epithelial fraction 12 v2 (version 2) | ecosystem: Host-associated > Birds > Digestive system > Esophagus > Crop... | reverse complement strand
GGGTTTGTGGCTGCTGTCACTGTAATTATCTGTCTGGTCAATAAAGTGAAGGGTACCGAGTCCCGGCAGTTTGGGGGAATGCGGGCTGACTTAATTACAGCAGGCACATCTCTCGCATCTCTCCGGTCTGCTGAAACACCAGTCCGCCTTCATGTGCTGCCCTTTAACAGAGCTGCCTGTCATGCATCTAAACAAACAAGGAGGAAGACAGAGGGGAGATTGTTTGCCAGGGATGTGTCTTTGCGAGGGAGGAGCAGCAATATCTGCAGGAGGGACTGAGGTGAAACCCAACATCAAAGGCAAGAGGCTGTCAGCACATTTAACTTTACAGAAAGCCTTCTCCTAATAAAAAAGGAATGACCTCGTTACTACGGACACTAACAGTTCCCAGGGGAGCACCGTGAGACTGCTGCCTGCACTTTTAATATTCACTTTACAAACAAATGGGAAACCTTGAAATAATTTCGGTGTTGTTCTTGGCAAGTTGTTGCAATGTTGTGTCCTTATAAAAATCATTTCAGAATTTATGTAGTGTGAGTTTACTTTTCATCTGCTGCTTCTCCTTGCTATCAATCTCCCTCCCTCTCACTGCCTGAGTCCCCGTGGGAAAGCTGGGGATGCCCAAGGAGCGAGGTGCCGGCCGCGGTGGCGGGTTCAGCAGGAGGAGGCACTGCTACGCTGGGCTGTGGCTGCGGGAGAGGACTCGCCGCTGCTGAAGATGCTCTAAAGCAGGCTCTGGACCTGGGCCACCCGAGCAAGCCAAGCCCTGTGAGGAGAATCTCGGCTGTTGCAGCCCCGTCGGCTGCCTGGTGTGGGGGTGCAGAGTGAGCCAGCTCAGAGCTCTTCTCCCAGCTTCTCCCGGCAGGACCCACCACCGGTAATAATGGCAGGAAAGCCAGCGTGGAGCAAATCTGTGTCTCTTCCAGGCCTCTGTGAAAGAATCAAGGCGATGGAGAAAGATGTTGCTGCAAACGGACAGAATACCTTGCAAAGCGTGAGGCTACTCAGTCAGCCAAGCATCTCTGCGAATTCCACGAGCCGTCTCTTTTCGCAGGCCAGGCTCTCTCCCCACGTTACCACAGCCTGAGTGACCAGAAATCTTCCCCGACGTTTCCTTGGTGTGTTACATTGGCTGTGTGGTACCTGAGGGAGGTTTGCAGAAACGCTTTCATTGACTCTTAGCGGGGGAAATGCTCTGTACTGGAAATAAGCCCTTACAGCTGACGCCTCGAGCTATTCAGCAGCAGTCCACGAACTCTCGCCCACGCTGTAGCTGGTGGGCAGCTCTTGATATCTGCACACCCCAACACACCCATGAAAATATTAATGTGCACACACGTATTTAGTGTAACTCCCATGTACCTATCTGTATGCACACACAAAAGCGCTTGCTTCTGTGCGTGTCGGTACGTTCCTCCTTACTCGTCTCCGTTCAGTCACACGGGGCCGGCTGGCCCTGGGGCAGATGTGCTGCCAATTCTGCGTCTCGTACAACACAACTTTACGCCTTGGGTTCAGCCTCTGTACAGCCAGCCTGAAACCAAACTGTGGGAAAGGCGGCTCATATTTGAATACCTGTGATTCATACTTTGCCTGTTTTTCTAGACATCTGCCTTGGCCTCACTTCATCCCATCGTTTTGTCTGAGCTCGGGATGTCTGACTCGCTGCAAGGCAAAAGGCAAGCGCCTGCTGTTCCTGTAGGCTTTGGAGCAGAAGGAAGAAGTACAGAAGAGGAAAATGTAATGATGGCAAGGAGGCCGTTCATTGGTACTCAAGGTATCAAAGAACCCACTAACGAGCAATTTGCAAAAGACACTTTTGAGCCATTTTTAAGGAAATCACTGACTCCTGTGAGTGGGAGAGTGCAGATGGCTTCATGCAAGCCTGAGCTGTTGCCCAGGAGCTGGCCTTCGGGGCTGTGAGCTATGCAGGAGCCACAGGCAGCTCTTCCCACCTCCGCACCCTCCTCTGCGGATGTCTGGGAGCTGTTATTGACCCTCCGCAGGACCCTACCAGCCGCCCACATCACTCAGGCAGAGCTAAGGCCACACAGAGCTCTAAGCCAACTGGCATCCCTCTCTTCTACAGCCAGGCAATGATGAGGCATCTTTCCTTGTACCGGCTGAACATCTCTAATAGGCATGTGGATCTAGCATTGTTTTTCCTGATCTTCTTCTTTCTTCCCAAATATTAGAGTGGTAATGGACAAAATCCGTTCTGAAGGTTTGTCGTTGTCGAAAGCCTTGACTAAATGGTCCCTTGGAAGTGCAGAGAAGATGCTCTTTAAAGCACTGCAATGCGATCCAGGCAGTATCTGGTCCACTGCTACTTCTTTGCAACCTGAATTTCATGTAGAGTGGAGCTGGAAATTTCATCTGCTTTGTAAAGACCTTAGAAATCTGTGTACCACACACTCCAGGAAAATCCAGCTGTTAATGCAGAAAGATAGGCCAGATTCCTCTTTGTTTGGATGGTGTAAATAAGCTGTCCTGGGTAAGTGTGAAGGGAGTTATCCAGTGTTAAACCTCAGAGCCAATGGTACGAATCACCGAAATGCTGATTTGCAAAGGTCCTAGGCCCTTCTATAAAGCTGTACTTCACCAGGGTTTTCTCTTGAACTTGTTCTGGCGTGTTTGCTTATGCTGATTCTCTGTTACGGCGAGTTCCATCTAAACACTAACAGGAATTTGAAGATCTTAGTAAACGAGGAAGATACTGCAAAGTGCAAGTGCCCATTGGTGCGCATGCCCACATATTTGTAAATAATCCCACACGCGCTGGGGGTCATTTTGAGTCTTTGGTGGGACACACCATCACAGCTCAACCTGCAGGCTCACATTGCTGCCAGCAAGCGAGGAGTAGGAGGGTGGACTTGCAAAGACCATCCTCATCAACTTGACTGAATGCCCAGACAGAGTTTCACAGGCACATCTAACCTTGAGCAAAGATACAGCCAGGCAGTGAATTCAAAGATAGCCAGGTATGTGCCCAGAATTGCAAGTGGGCACACAAAGGTCCATGTGCTACAGCACGGGGAAGGATGGCTTGTGTCTAGCAGTTCAGAGAGAGGTGGTAGGAAATCTGGGGTCACTGCCTGGCTCTGCCACAGATTTCCTTTATGTCCTTGCCCCGTTCACTTGATTTGCCTGTTCTCCAGCTAGGGCAAGGAGGCAATAGTACCTCCTTAATGGTCTTGTCCCTTGAGACTGTGAAGAGGGAGGACTTGACTTTCTCTGTGTTTGCATACTGCTGAGTGAAAGGGAGTCCAGGTCAGAACTGCCCGGACCTGCTACTGGTCCCCAAAGTAATTGCATCAAATACCTGGACCAACAATAAAACTTCACAATGTTTGTCCACTTGGGGTTGAAGGATATTTTTAATTCAACAATCCAGAACATAAAGTTTGGCTATAGTTTCAAGTCCTAATTTCTTGCTTTTTTGTTATTTTAGGTCACAGAAGCCAAATGCAAAAAATTTTCCGGAGAAACCTCTTTGCTGGAGAATTCCTCGCGAGACTGGAGGAGAGGACAGGTTTGTGCAGCTGTCTGTGCTGGGGAGAAGGCTGCCCTCCTCCTGCGCCCGGCCGCTGCCTGCGAGAGCGTGGGGCACTGAACGACCCGGCAGAGAGATGGCACCGACGGGCGAGGAGGTGAGAGCAAGTCGTCTTGGTGAGATGCTGTTCTTCTCCGACGAGCCTTCTGCCTTGCTAGGTGGGACAGTGTGGCCTCTTTAACCCCATCGCTGGATCAGTGCTCCCAAATTAGTGTAATCATCCCACTCAAATTAAGCAAGTGGCTCCTGTCTCCTGGCTCCACAATCCAGCCTTGGGCATCCCCTCTCAGCCTGACGCCCGCATCCCCCTCTTCCTCCCTCTCCCCCGAAGCTCCCTGCTTGTGGGCTCCTCGATATTTTCCAGTCCTTCCCTAATGAGCACTGCAGAATTACAGCTAATTAAGGATGTAAATGATGCTGGAGAGAGAGAGGGAGAGGGAGAGGATGGGAAGGGGCGGGGGGGAGGGCAGCTACTTGCTGTGTGCAACTCTGCAGTAAAGTGTCTCCTACCTCAGCAGAAAAGTTATCACGGGAGACAATGTCAACTTTGCAGAGGGCGGAGGGCCCCTCGCACGGCTCCGTGCCCGCCTGCAGTAGCTGCCGCCTCTCCTCGATGTGTCAGCGCTGCAGATGCTGGTGTCCTCCCTCCCCAGCGCTGAGCCGCTGCCGTCACCGAGCCACGGTGCTCGCCGCCACCTCGCCCAGCGTCGCCGGGGGATGGAGGGCTCAGAGGGCCCCAAACCCTGCGGGCGCTCAGGGCGGGTGACCATCGTGTCCCTCTTGCTTTGCCCCTCAGGCGTGGACCAGGTCCACCTCCACGTCGAGGGCTGGAGGGGACCCCGGTGCTCAGGGGGGTGGTGGGTTTAGGCCACTTCTCCAGGGGACCAGGGCCCCCACCCCTCCGGCTGCTGCTGCCGGTGGTTGCCTTGGCCACCGCTGCCAGGGGGATTAGGGCTGAGCCCCTCATCTCTGCGGCAGTGGCCCGGGACGACGCACGCTGCGGGGTGACACGTGGTCGGGCCACGCAGCCCCGACGTCCATGGCTGCTCACACATGGCGGCTGGTCTGGTTCGCTTTAGGAAGTGCTCCCAGCGCGGAGCGGCGGGGGTGCCAGAGGAAAGCAGGGTGCACCCGGCCAGGGGCGCAAGCCCCCCACCCCGCCACCAGCCCTGCCCGTGCCGGGGAGCCGGGAGCCGGCTGGCTGGCAGCCCTGAGCCAGGGAGAGGGCTCTGCCGGCGCCCAGCAGATGCTCGAACCCGTTCCAGTCTCGCTGGGTCTTCCCGAGCGCGCCTCCAAGCGCTCCGGGTCCCCGTCGGCATATTTCTGTGCACATTGCCCGGATCAATGAATTGCTAAGGCACGTTGGTCCCAGCGCCGTGGCCGGCTCGTCTGTCTGTCCGCCCGCCCGGCCGAGGCAGGGTTGCGCACCCCGGGCCGAGGGGAGATGGCGTCGGGTGGCAGCGACAGCGGCGGTGGGTTTTGTTGTTGTTTCCCCAGATCGCTGTGCAATATATTTCGATTTTTTTTCTTGTCATTAAGCCAGTGCCTGGGAGATGATGATGTAGTCCCTATGTGGGCCGCAGAAAGCACTTCGAGCCGTGCTGGAGTCGTGCTGGGTGGCTCTGATAGCAGAGCTAATGGGAGCGAATGGGATGCAACGAACTGTTCTAATGACACCAGCCAGGGAAGAGACAACAGTAAGAATAAATAAATGTTAACTATTTTCCTCTTCCAGACATTTGCATCTATTGCCATTAAGTTCATTTAAATAAGAGAGAGAGCGAGAGAGAAGGGGAAACTTACTACTACTCTTAATAACAAGTGTCTAAAAATAAATTAGGATGCTGGGATGCACTTAAGGCATTTTAAAAATAAGTCTGATTTTTCCCCCCTTTGCTCCTTTTTTTTTTAAGTGTTGGAGGGTTTTAATTTGGGCCGAGTAATTTTGGTGCAAACGCTTGGGCGCCTTTCGTTGGGAAATTGGGAGGAATGCAAACAAGATTTCACTTCATTAAACAGGGGCAAACAGTAGAGAAATTGCACTTACTTATGGAAATGACTTTTAAACATGAACAGCATTTACTTGCATTGCCTTGTGCTGAATTTTTTTTTTTTTAAAAGATTATACATGTGAATAATTCACTGCGGGCCAATTAGATGATGACTTCATTTTTAACCTCTCTTCCTTGCCATCTTGCTGGCTGTCCCTTTCATTGCAATTTCCACCCTCTTCCTTCCCTTCAATAAATTAATAATCTATCTCCCTGCAGTGCCAAGAACAAGCTTCCTGGAAAGGGTGTAAGAGGAGAAATCAGAGGATCACCGTCTCTGCTGAACTGCCCCGGCGTGAAGCAGGAATAACTCTGTGGGATTCTACAAGCAGAGCTGCACCCATGTGTTTGGCAAGAAGGAATGGGAGGAATGAAAAATGTGCAGAAATGAAAGAGGGAGAGAGAGGAAAGAAAGATCTCCGTGCTCTCCTTATGCAGGATCGGGTGCTGGAGAGGGTCTGAGCAAGCAGGGTTCACCCTCTGTGAGGCTCCCTCGATGCTGACAGGATTGCACCCAGGTGAGTTCGCTCCACTGGGCTAAAAGCAGCCCCCAGACAATTGACAGCCGCAGCAGTGGATGCCGGATGGACCCTGCGAGCGAGACTCTGAAAGCCTTCAGCATCCCTGGGCCTGGGAGCAGGCAGCGAAGACGTGGGAGCACAGCTTGAGCCAAGGGAGGCTGGGCTGGGACGTGAGATGGAGCCAGCGCCGGGTGATGCTGACTTTTGCCAGGGGCCTGTGGTAAGTGGACCTTACAGCAAGTGGATAGAGAGGGAGTTCTCCACAGGGCTTCGCTGTTTTTTCCTCATCTAACAGATGTTAGATGTTCTTGCTGTCATTAGCCCATGTGTCAGGACTTTTCCCAGCTCAACGTGGGAAGCCGGCTGTGGGGTTTTGTGCCAGCAGGACCTGCCAAAGCTTTCAGGGTGCTGGGAGCAAGGAGCTCCGAAAGAGACTGGCTCCCTCTGGTCCCCGTGTTGCTGCTGCTGCATTTCATCAGATGCCTGCCAGCTTAAAATGGGCATTGGGAGACTCTGCCCATGCAAATCCCAGTCATGCTTATAGGAAGACAGTATTTGTCCTCCAAATAGTTTTTTCCAAATGTTTAACTCCTGGAGCTCTTTGCAGTAATTAAATTATGTAACAGAGAGCCTAAAAGTCTCTAAAAACGTCAGAACAAAATACAGAATTAACTCATTGCAAGGGATCAGCTGATCTACCTGTTTAGTTTCTTACGTGACATTTACCCGTGTTTCTTGTCTAGCTCTTAGGTCTTGTTCCCACATGTGACCCACTTTACATCAAATGTGACTGCTGTCCTCCTTTCATCTGCCCTAAAAGGAAGGAGAAACTTTGGTGCCTTCCAGTGAAACTCCCTGTCCTCTGGCATTGCCAGGGCCAGGGCAGATGGGACCATCTATCTGTCCTGGCATCGCCCTCAGCCCCCCTTTTTTCTTTGCTAAGCAAGAGGTTCCTCCACTGATGCCAACGGAGTGCCACTGCTGGCGGGGTCTGTGCCAGCCCTGTGGGGTGAGCGTCTGTCCTGCCATCTCCTCCTCACAGGCAGGGAAACTGAGGCACGGAGTGGGGAGGACACCCGTCCGCTCCCGTGCACCCTGGCCAAGCATAGGCAGTGGTGGGAGAGGTGGGACCCTAGCAAGAAGCGCGTAATTTCATTTCTGCTTCAGCTCTCATTTAAAAGTTTGTTTTAACAAAAAAGACCATGCCAGTTGCTCTGGTCAGTGAATAAATGTTTGCTCTGGGCGCCGTGCAAAGTATCGAGGGCACTAGAGAGCAAGTCCCTTCTGGGGGTGGGGTGGCAAGGCCTTGGCACATGTCATGGAATCTTCCTGGGAAGCTCCTCTCCGCATGGCTTCTGGGTGTCTCAGGGGCCTTCCTTCACCCCTGTCTCTGCTGCCTCTGAGGCCTTCACTGTTGTCTTCCTGGAGCTCTCCTCCTGCACCGTCCCCACCTGCTCCCTCCAACCTGCTTCCCAGGATGTTCCATGGTCATTTTGTCAGTGTGTCCTTTCTCATCAGATCAGATTCGCAGCCTTTCTGTGCTTCCATGTTTTTGTGGCTCTTAGCTGGTAACAGTTTTAGTGGGGAGGAGGTGGCCGCAAACGACGACTGGTGCTTTCCAGGGAAGGGGAGAGCAAGGAAACCTCAAGCAGCGTGGCCACCCGCTGGGAGCAGTCCCTTTTAGAGCCCTTGTGTCAATTATGGCTTCCAGAGGCACTTCCCCACTCTGTTTGTTCACCCTGGGGAAGCCCAGCACACTCCCTCCAGGGCTCAAGCCAAGCCCTCTCCTGGCGACGGCGCAAAGTCTGGACCTGGGAGCTTTGCATGGCCTGTTTCTGAGTCAACCTGCATCAGCAGGACCTAAGCTCCAGGGAGCAGGTTGCCTGATGAAAAGACGTTCACTTTTGGGCTCCTCTGGCTGCTCTCATAGCTGGTATCCTCTGGCTGGGGCTGGAGCTGAGGAACACACAGCCAGCAGCGAGCCCACATTACAGCAGTCACCGACGTACGGTGCTTTAGCTCTGTGCTGGGTGCTGCTGGCTGCAGTGTAGCGTGCAGGACATCTTCTACCCCCGCAGGGCTGTTCCTGAGAGCTATTCTGAACAAACTCCAACATAGACCCTTTTATCCTGGAATATCCCGGGTTGGAGTTGTTCAGAGACATCCTCCTGAAGAGCTCCATGGAGAGATAAGCCCAGAAACGCCAGCTATGAGACAGTGTGTTGAGTGCTGAGCTCTCTGCAGGAGAGACGCTTCCATCTGCTATGCACCTCTCGAGTTCCGGAACAGGACCCTGCGGGCTGTTTGGTGCCTCCGTTGACCTCCGCAGGCTCAACACCAGGGACACGCTCATCTCCTCGTGCCCGTTAACCTGCTTCCCCAGGGCTGTGGGAGGTGGGCACCCCAGCAGTGGTCCTGCAGCTGTGATCCTCTGCCATGGGCACCCGCCTGCTGATGTCCCTGTGCAGCGCCTGGCACCGGGGACGGGGCAGGTCCTGACCACCCCGTGTCCGCAGGAGCCGTGGGCAAGGCAAGGCAAGTTCTCTGTCCTCTGTGCAGTGCAGAAACCTTGGGCCAAGGAGGGCTTCAAAGGTTCTTGACGTGTCTGACTCTGAAATGAGCTTCTTTCTTTTCTTCAGGCTCCTCATGGCAGACACCGTCCATGGGCAGCGAAACAGCAGCCTGCGGCAGAGGCAAGCAAGCACCAGATGCTGTTGCTGCCATTCCTGCTGACACCATCCCACCCCCCCACTGCAGCCCCAGGGCCAGAGCACGGGGCTGGCTCCCTGGACAAGGGCTGGAGACCACGCTGGGTGAGGCCTCCCAGCATGGTCCCGCCTGCTGTCACAACTCTTGAGAAGAAGACCCACCCCTGTTCTCCATACGGGCTCTGTGGAGAAGCGGCGGCAGCGGTGGAGTACTGGTGGCGTTGGAGATGGCTGGTTGTGCGGCCAAATACCATCAGGGCATGAAACGTACCGTCGGCACACCCGCCGAGGGAGTGACCTGTTTCTCTTCCAAGCCCAGCAAATGTCACCCCTGAAGTGAGGTAAGCGCATCCATTTCACCCCGTCATTGGTCAAAGCCATATTATCAAGGACTGGCTGAAACATGGCGTTTTCCACAATGAACTTCCAATGATTTTCAGTTTGGGCAGAGTAGGGACAGCTTCCTCTCACCAAGACCTCTACGAGAGTACATATTTGATAATAGATGAAAAATCCTTCCATTAAAGTGAAAAACTTCTCTTTAGCTTTAGAAAGAATTTGAACTACAGACAGGTAGGAAAAAATTAATCTGGACATATTTTCTGGTTTATTATGTTTAAAACCTAAATGCAGAATAAGTTTCTGGAAATTATCTTCTATTACAGAAAAACCTGCAGTCTTGTAGGGCTGTGTAATAAAGCAGAAATATTTAGAGCAAAGAAGAAAAAAAATCAAAGATCAAAAAAAATTAAGTATTCCAACACTGGAAGAGTTTTGGAAGGAAACATAGCAAGTGCAAATTGTCTGGGAAGTGCAGACATCCTCCTCTGCCCTTCACTCCTCAAATCTAGAGCAGGGACACTTCTGATATTAGTTACTCTTCGCCTTGTAGAAATGATGGAGCCATGTTGGTGCTGCGCCCTTATAATGTGTATCAATTCACAGAATCACAGAATCACAGAATGGTCGGGGTTGGAAGGGACCTCTGTGGGTCATCTAGTCCAACCCTCCTGGGGGTCACCCAGAGCAGGCTGCACAGGACCTTGTCCAAGCGGGTCTGGAATATCTCCAGAGAAGGAGACTCCACAGCCTCCCTGGGCAGCCTGGGCCAGGGCTCCGCCACCCTCAGAGGGAAGAAGTTCTTCCTCATGTTCAGCTGGAGCTTCC
>Ga0065711_1026982_pt1 | contig 56047 bp, 29 predicted proteins | sample Hoacrofraction12_FD_59098 | JGI IMG/M metagenome (GOLD analysis project Ga0065711, IMG submission 59098) | Hoatzin crop microbial communities from Cojedes, Venezuela - Epithelial fraction 12 v2 (version 2) | ecosystem: Host-associated > Birds > Digestive system > Esophagus > Crop | place... | reverse complement strand
AAAAAAAAAAAAAAAAAAAAAAGAAAAAAATCTCAGCAATTCACATTAAAATATGCATAGCAATGTACGCAGCACTCCTTGTCTTTGTTGGGCTTTATTATAGAGGAAGGCTATGAAGTGGAATAAGTGTGGTGAAAGCTGCTGTGTTAACGAACAATTCACACCAAGTCAGCTTAATCAAAACTCTGTAAGAGCCAGCTCCTCCTCTTCACAACTGAATTTATAAACAAAACGAAAGGCAAATTCCACCATTAAGTTTTCCCACATTTATGAATTAACTTGATAGCATTTTAATTAGACAAGATTTCGAGCATCTCACAACAGACTAGTTAATGGCTTGTTAATTAGGAATTGTAAGGCACGATTTCTGACCTGCTAAACAAGATCCTTGAGCTCAAATTAAAAGGACTTGTTCTCTCATTGAATGGATTGCTAGGCCTCATGCAGAGGCCCTAATGAAACAGCCATAATAGAGAACAACGCTTGCCTTCCACCACAATCAGTGTTCCCTTTGTGCCTTTTCTAAATCACTAACAAGGAATTAACACACTCCAACGTGCACACTCATCAGACCCTTATTCTTCTTGCTACTATGACCCTGATTTGAATGTAAAATATTCTGCTTAAAGAAACAAAAAACAAAACCACAAAAAACCACCTGTTAGTTTCTTCAACTAACTTGATTAAAACAATTTTTTTTAAACAGAGAAGAGGACTTGAACCTGTTTTTACAGTGAAACATCAGAATACTTGAGTTGTGAAATTAAACGATGAGTGATGGTATCTTTTGTATTCAAAGCACCTAGCACATTGTGAAGTCTACAGAAAAACACGCTATAGAACTGCATATGACTAGTGTATTATCCCATTTTCCTTTCTGTTTAAAGTTTCTGGAATCATAAGCATCAGTAGAACTTAGGAGACTTAGCAAGCACTGTTTTGCTTTTGCAATAAAATGTTCTTTATTCACACTGACAAATGTGGGTCCTAACTAAAACAAGAGAGCAATATATGAACATCAATCTATAAAGTAAAAAGTTACACAGGAGAAGCTTTAAGCAAGTAAGATACACTCTAGCTAAGTCAGATACATCTGAGATAATTTTTAATTTTCATTAGGGTCTGAAATAAGGTGTGAGGGGGGACTGGGGAAAGACAGGCTGAAAGGAATAATGAAAGCAATACATCCATACAAAATACTTACATTAATACACTATTATCCAGAATTCTTACAGAGTAAATAAGGTTTTGACAATGTCAACAGTCTGTGTTAGCACCTCTATGGCCTGGTATGGTGTGAATGTCATCATAAGATTTTCCCTAATATTTAATTTGCATTTCTTTAAATATAGTTACTTCTAAATTTACATTAGAGAGAGATGGCTTTCTCACAAAGCCATTTTCTAGGTTTTTAATAACATCTCTGATATGTGGACAACATCCTGAGAATGGTTTACAGACCATCACTTAGAAAGCAATTATTTTTACCAAAGCGCAGTCCACTAGCCTTTAAAGCTCAACGTTTTTCTATAAAATGAGACAAAAGTGTTTTTATGTCCTGATGCAGATCATCTGGTACTACCCAATCATGTTACCAAAAAGAAAAAAGCATGCAGATCACCTATGTTTTGATTCCTGTCACTATAACTACTCCTCCTAACACAGCCCTCCCCACTCTCCCTGTGTGGATTTCTTTACTAATGTGAAAGGACACACAATACCATTATATTAAATGAAGTAAATATCACAAGACAGTCTGGAAACATGACAATGTGTATTTGTGAAAGCAAGTTCAAACAAATCACAGTTTTCTTGTAGGGTGTTTGGAGTTTGTCTTGTTTTTTAAACCAAGACAAGCTACAATCTCATTTCACAAGACATAACCTCTGGATAAGTCAGCAAATGAAGCAGGGATTGCAAAATGATTTTGCAGAAAACACATTTCATAAGATACCTCCATTCACTCCTGTGCGAGAGTATTTCCTGCACAAATACACACGTCCCTAAGGACAGTTTGCCAGTTTTCTTTGAAGTTACCCGGTCTCTGCTGTCTACACTGGCACCAGACATACAATTACCCAGATAACTTATCTAGTGTAACTTTATTCATATTAGCTTTAAGAGAGGGTTGTGAGCACAATACCTTGGTGACTGAAAGTGCAGAGGGTAATTTCACGCACCTCTTGTCCTCATTATCTTTGAAAACTCTTTCCTTCCTTCCTTCCGACAAAATTCTCTTGTATCCTGAAAGATCCCACTTGCAAAAGCAAAGGCAGCTATTCCTGCATCAGTATTAGAGTAATTAAGCTGTCCTTCCTGTCCTCTGCTTAGCAGATGGCAGACTGGTATTCCGCACAGAGCTAAGCATCTGCAGTCCTGTCCTTGAATAAACCACTTACTGCATAAAAATGGAAAATGAAAATGCTCCTAGAAAACAGAGCTGCATCGCTTAGTTTGAGCCACGCACCTAACAAATTTTCAAGTCATTTGGCAATCACTTCTCCTCCTTATGAAAAATGCCTGTTTTCTATCACCTTAAAGATTACCTTACCTTAAAGCAATTGCACAATACTAAGGTAGTTTAAAATGTCTAGTTACTCATTTTTATTCTAACTATCCATTCCCTTTTATACAGGAATTTATATATAATTTCAGAGACTAGATAAACTGTTCATAGTTGTTTCAGCATATTTTAGAGTTTGAGTATACTTTTCTCATTATAGGAGACCAAGGGTTGAAAGGAGAGTAGATTTTACCATTCAGGCAACATTCATTCTAAGAGAAGATAGTTAAGCCAATAAAATGTCAATTATTTTACTCCAAAATATACAAAATCCAGTAAAGTCACAAGAGTTTGGGGATCTAGCCAAAAGAGCTGTCTCTTGTGAAAAGTTCAACTCTGTAAGCCTCCAGGATTCTCTTGTGTGCTCTGTCCTTCCCTGCCAAGCACACACACATGGAAGAGAGTAGGCAGAAGGTCCTGCTGAGGACAGAGGCAAATCCAGATAGTAGTACGGAGGCCCCAGGTTTTAAAGCCCATTCCTGACTTTAAAATCTGCTTACTGGAGCGATCAGACAAGGGCGAGTTGGAAGAACGCTCAGTCCCACAAATGGCACAAGCATTTTTCCCCAAGCATGCCTGTTGATTACAATATGCATTTATATGCCAGTATGCTCTGATGCAGCCCTGGTTACGAACCATTCCATGCTCTGATGCAGCCCTGGTTACAAACCATTCCACTTTGACAGTCTTTGCAAGGACATTCAAGTTTTTACCATGCAGAAGTAGTTAAACAGTATTTAAACCAATCTGCTTACCTTCTGCTTTCATGTAATGCACAGAGTATGCAATCACTTTGTCTGAATTATACAGTGGCCTCTCCCATGCTAGCAAGATCGCTGAGCTTGACATCGTTTCAGCATGGACGTTGTAAGGTGCACTGGGTCTGTCTTCTGACATAACCACAGTAAGCCTGGCCCTGGAGAGAATAGATCCCTGGCTATTCTCAGCCATGCACTGATAAATGGCATCGTCTTCAGGAATGATCTGGTTAATCACCAATTTACTGAATCCAAAAGGAAGAAAGAGAGGAAAAAAGCTCATATCTTGGATAAACTTAGCTCTACATAATGCAACAACAGTTATGTTTGCCTCTACTTCTTGAGTTTAGAATTGACTTACGTGCCACAAAATCTTCTATGAGAAATGCATATGCAGCTGTGAAATTTAGCAACTTAAAGTGTTCCTCAAAACCTGCCATGTTTATGCTTATGCCTGCAAAGCCAGGCACAGTGAAAACAAATCTGTAAATCCATCCCCCACTTGCAAAAAGCACAACCTCAGGGTTGTCATTTCTTAACCAACTCTTTAATATGAGCTGTTCCTATGCAGTAGTAGTGAAATAGAGCCTCAAACAGCTAGTAAGATTCTGGTCTCTGCTACACTACTATAAATCTAAAGCAACTCTTTGGTGAAATCACTTCAGTTTCCCCCTCAGGTAAGGCAGCAATCACAAAAACTTTGCTGAGGATTTTAGGTGTTGACTAATCTGCATTCCTTCTGCCAAGAAAATGTCCATAACTACATTTAATATCCAATTTCATGTTTACTTGAGTTATATTTTGCTTGGCTACATTTAGTTACTGGAATTTCATCCTTTGGTAGCACATCAGTAGCACAGCTCTCATACAGCAGTTGTAATCTTACCTGTTGTACATTTTTATTCTACCATTGGAGTGTATTCTCCTTCCATTTTTTAGCCATGAAATTTTGGGGGCAGGATTTCCTTCTGCCTGACAAGCAAAACGAGCAGTACCAGCTCTAGGTCTTGTTAAACTTTCCGGCCATTCCACAAATGAAGGTGGAGCTACAGATAAGCAACAAGGTGGGGGGAGGGAGAAAAAAAAAAAGAAAAAGGAGATCAAGCCCCCACAAATGCAAGGACAGCCAGAATAATAATGAATTTTTCACACACAAACCTCTCTCCTCAGACCACTCAAGTACACATATACCCATGCAGAAAGCATTTTCAATGTAAACAAAGCACATTTCTTTAAAGATAAATACTATCGGCACTGATAGCAACATATCTACACATTTTTGTTCATGCATTTATGCATACAAACAAATCAAACTCCAGCCTATGACATACTGCTCACAAAGCATACCTACATATTATATATTTCTACTCTGTTATGGAATTCTTTTCTGTGTTGAAAGCCTGTCTTCCCAGAGCAAACGTTGCACCTGGGTGTCTCCAAGCGCAAATGAACTGCTAGCTTAACTCAAAGGTTGAGTATGTGACACTTCTCATCCAAGGCAACAGACGGAAGGCAGTAGCCACAATTCTGCGATCTGTTTCTTCTCTGCAGTCTCCCTACAGCTCTTGGCACACTATGCTCGAGATTAAAAATTCAGCCCAGCACATAACACAAGCTCAAGACAGACAAAAGTTGTTAGAACACACTGTGGAAGTCCAAGCAGGCTCACCCAGCACAGTGAGAGTTGCCATTGCTACCGTGAAGTTTCGTGTGCCTGGAATAGTGGCTCGACAGACATACACGCCTGCGTGCTGCACCTTCACATTGGAGATCATGAGGTTCCCATTTCCAAGGACACGGGTATTGAAGACGTCAATGGACTTATGGTCTATTTGAGAGAGTGGGAGAAGTGCGGTTACTAAGCTGTTCAATGTATCTAAATGAGTTATCTAAATAGGGTTGCCTACTCAGTAATAACATAGATTAGATTTTAAAAGTCAAAAGATGCAAAGGGAAATCACAGAGATTTCCATTTTGCATTTGCTTTGCTCTTCACTCTAGTTATCTGACCATTCAGATGGTTGGGTCTCACCACTTGGTAAAAGGGGTTTATATCTGCAATTCACCATCACAGCTAAAAAAACTAATGCTATTTTCACAGTTAGCCTCCCCAATTGCCTTGCACTACGATTCATTTCACCACCACCAACACCCACATCATCTTTACAAATAGGAATCATCTAACTCCTGCTGAATTATGCTGGGGATAAAATGAGTATATTTGATTACCGTATATCATCTTCTGTTTTCACAGTAAATGGCTATGACTGTTAGATAAGTTTTTACTTACTTTTTTATCTATCAAAGCCACTGAATCAACCAGGAAATATATTTTTATTTTTCCCATTTTCAGAAATAAAAATGTAGGAAAACTTATCATGTTTCCACAAGTACAGTTCCAGCTTCCACATTTAGGTACATGTCAGAATAAAAACAGAGGTAGTTTTCATGGAAAAATGTGATGCGCTGATGAGTGTTATTACTCTTCTTGCATTCCCTCTCTTCTCCTCTTCTAGGCTGACTACTTGGCATTTGACTATACCTATCCATAGTCCAAATGGTCCATTAACACAAGGTGCAAATCACATTCAGGTACTGGTTCTAAGAAGGGAGGGAGAAACATTTACAGGATTTTTTCATAGGATGCAACCACTCCAACCTGCCCTAATTCACCATTGACTCTACTCTGAGTCACAGATCCCTGGAGGTCATCACCCTACCCGGCACTGAGCACAGTGCAGGATTGACAGCAGAAGCAGGGAGTCCAAAGCCTCAGAAAACCTCAGGGCTTAACAGCAGTATGGAAGTATGCAACTAGAAGTGTTTCACTTATCTTACCCTAACCTACTAATCGTTACCTACTACGTGAAGCCTCAGAACAGTAACCTAATTGCTGATATCCTTTCTTTCCAGTTTCACTTCCTCTCCACAGGCTGAAGGTTGAATGCTGTAATTTTAAGACCTACCTAACCGGCTCCAAGAGATGATTGGCTTTGGATTCCCTGTGGCTACACACTCCAGTATGACAGTTTGATGAAGAGATGCCGTAATGTTTTGAGGACCAGCTATTATAGATGGCTTGTGAAAAGGCTTCAAGTCTGAGGCTTTGGAGGTAAAAAGCAATTTTAAAAAAGTCAAAAGAAAGTGAGAACAATTAAATAAAACTTCAATTAAATATGAACTAAAGCATGACATTTTAAGGATGCTTAAAATTAAATTTACACCAAAGCCTTATTTCAGTAATTGCGGAAACTTATACTGAACAATATTTTAGCCACAAGATACAAGCAAGTAAAATTATTATCTGGGCAAGTGGTTCAGATGACAGTTACAGGTCTTCAACGCATGTAAGTGTTTTTGATGTAATGTAAAACAGAATATAATGTCATTGAAAAAACAAAATCTCACGTGGTGAGTACCTGGAATAACACTCAGCACTGCCTCACTGCTTTTACGTCTATTGGCTATTGTTGTGGCAACACATCGATAGTTCCCAGCATCCTTCTGTTCAACACCATAGATCTGAAGAACTCCTGTAGGTAAAGCAGTTATCCTGTCACAGAAACAAAAAGAGAAATGTAGACAAACGTTCAACCAGTGAACACCATCACGGAATCAACAATTTGATTTACAAACCGCCACTGCTACACTGACCTGGGAACAGCAGGCTGGAAACTTGACAACATTCTCTATAAGTGACTCACCTCCCTGCATTTCTGAACTGCAGGCGAGATGCCCCCAGACACCATGATGAGAGCAGAGGAATTTACTTTCAACAAGCAGATCCTCTCACCCTCAGAAGCAACCATTCCAACCTTCTTTAGCCCGCTACTACATTCACACTGTTTACGTTGGATGATTTTTGGCAGCAATTTCTGATATACTGGCATAACTGGTATACAGTGCCCAGAAACCCACCTATGCTTTCAATTTTTATGTTTCTCTTTTTACCTTCCTTTGCATGCTAGTATCTTAGACATGTTCAACAAAAGTTACATTTTGAGAAGGATGGGAGTAGGTTCAATGAATACAACCAGGACAGGAAAAGAATTTGGCAGGGAGCAGGCTGTATGATTCAAGTTCATCAATTCAAGAGAAGTCCCCCTGCGCAGAATTTCCCTAGCATGAAGTGTTTTAACCCCATGTTCTGTACATATAATTCTTCATTGGCTCTCTAAAGAAAAACAGATTCAGCATCAATTCTTCTGTGAAAGGAATCCTGCTAGTTCAAATCACCCCCCCAGTCAAAGTCCATCTATTCTGTATCCCACAGCAATTCCCATTCCTGAGGATGACTTGCATACAAAATTCTCCAACGACAATTCACAGGTCAATGATTACTGTGTAGACAATAGCCAGCGATCCTGGTCTGCACTCATAACACCTATTTAAAAGTCATTAACAACATAACTATTACTAGCTATTTTAATAGTTGTATTTTTATGTAATTGGTTGGAAGGTCACAGCCAGAGGGTAGTGGTCAATGGCTCGATGTCCAGATGGACGCCAATGACAAGTGGTGTCCCTCAGCAGTCTGTACAGGGACCGGTGCTATTTAACATTTTCATCAATGACTTAGCGAGATCGAGTGCACCCTCAGCAAGTTTGCAGATGACACCAAGCTAAGTGGTGCAGTTGACATGCCAGAAGGACGGGATGCCATCCAGAGGGACCTGGACAAGCTCGAGAAGTGGGCCTGTGTGAACCTCGTGAGGTTCAACAAGGCCAAGTGCAAGGTCCTGCATCTGGGTCGGGGCAACCCCCTGTATCAATACAGGCTGGGGGATGAAGGAATTGAGAGCAGCCCTGCTGAGAAGGTCTTCAGGGTACTGGTGGGTAAAAAGCTGGATGTGAGCCACCAATGTGCACTTGCAGCCCAGAAGGCCAACTGTATCCTGGGCTGCATCAAAAGAAGCGCGGCCAGCAGGTCGAGGGAGGGGATTCTTCTGCCACTCTGCTCTGGTGAGACCTCACCTGGAGTCCTGCGTCCAGTTCTGGAGTGCCCAGCACAAGAAGGACATGGACCTGTTGGAGTGGAGCCAGAGGAGGGCCACAAAAATGATCAGAGGGCTGGAGTACCTCTCCTATGAGGAAAGGCTGAGAGAGTTTGGGCTGTTCAGCCTGGAGAAGAGAAGGCTGTGGGGACACCTTATAGCAGCCTTTCAGTACCTGAAGGGGCCTACAGGAAAGATAGGGAAAATTTTTTTAGCAAGACCTGTTGTGACAGGACAAGGAGTAATTGATTTAAACTAAGGGAGGACAGATTTAGACTAGATATAAGGAAGAATCTTTTTACCATGAGGGTGGTGAAACACTGGCACAGGTTGCCCAGAGAGGTAGTGGGGGCCCCATCTGTGGAAACATTCAAGGCCAGGCTGAACAGGCTCCGAGCAACCTGGTCTAGTTGAAGATGTCCCTGCTCACTGCAGGGCAGTTGGACTAGATGGCCTCTAAAGGTCCCTTCCAACCCAAGGCATTCTATGATTCTAATAGCATCACAAGTATTCCAGTTTTTTTGAGCCTGCCACAAGAAGAAATCACAGAAAATAAATGACATTCCAAAATGTATAACTCTACATACCTGTCCATGACTAGAGGTAAAGTTGTTCGATTCACTTCCCATGTCACAGTGGCAGGAGGGTTTGCTGTTATTTTACAGGCAAATCGAGCTACTCCACCTTCTTGGACCTCAGCTGAAAGTGGCTGGACTTCAAATGCAGAAATGGCTAAAAATAAGAGAACATTGAATCTAAAGGACTAAAGTGAGGAAAAATTCCTGGCTAAACCAAACTCCAGATCATAGATCAACTTGCAAAAATACCCAGAAATACTTCAAATAGTCCTCTTTTCTACATGCAGAGAAAGAGAAGTCTAACTACCTTGTCGAAGTCACTCAATAGCATGGTTTCATTGGTTGGAGGTTTACTTAAAATAACTTTGCTTTAACCTAATTCAGCAAAAAAAAAGAAGCTTCAATGAAAATGAAGATGACAATCTCAAACAGAATAATTGATACACTTTTCAGCATGCAGCTGGAAAGTGTATCAATTATTAAACTACTGAAGTTCTTCATGTCCATTCAACTAGTTTGGGACTGACATCACTATACTTAAAAAAAAAAAAAAAGTGACTGCAATAGAAAATTTCCAAATGAACAGCTGGTTCCTGACAGTCATATTTTAGTCCTTTAATAATACTCACTTTCGTGAAAGCATTTGGAGAGGTTCATGTTTGATAAGAAAAAAATCGAAACCAAAAGAGATCTCAAAGCAAGTTTAATCATGTAAGAACACTTTCATTCCAACAGTCTGAGTGGTCACTGAGCAGCTGTCTCATGCATAGAGCATCAATATAATTTCAAGCATTTACAACTTAAGGAGTTCACAAAATCGAGCCAATTGAAGTGGCAGATTGTTAAATACCTTCCAGCTAACAGACACCTAAGAAATTGATCAGTAGTTGGATTTCTTTGCTCAGAACATAGAAGCCAAAGGGAAAGGAATACAAAATCTTCTAATTAATTGCTCTATTTACTGCTACTTACACTGTAATTAACAGAAAGGACAACTGTTCAGAGGCAACTCCTTTCAGACAACTTGCAACACAAATAGTTCCACACACATTTGCAACCCCTGCATAAAGTCAATGGTACTGATTTGTTTTTTAAAAAATCAGATTGTAAAGAAATTTCTACTCTTAACTCTTATATAAGTTATACAGAGACATGATTTCAATACATAAACCAATATTAGTAAGTTACCCATTTCTTAATATTCAAGTTTTGTGTTGAAAGAATTCCTCTATTTTACTTGTTTATTAATTGAAATGTTTTTTTCATCCAATTTACTCTAACTTGTTCTCAATAATACCCTTCTGCGTAGAGGACATGTGCAGTACTGATGCACACCAAGCATTCTAATGAATGCTCCCCGAGCCCGTTCATTTGAATACTGTTGCACAGCATCAACAAATTAATATTAGACTGTGAAGGAAATGTGGCGTGACCTGGTTGTTTTCTGCTCCATGCACAAATTAACTTCTAACATGGGCCTAACTACATAACTTCAAGATTCCTGTTACTAGTGTACCTATTTCACTCCCCAGATCAGAATAAACCCCTTTTCTGCACTGCATTCCTGTAGCTGCATCAGCACTGCAGGAACGAGCATTCCTAATCATACCAGCAGAGTTAAAGTGTTCCAACTTTGTGAACAGACCTCCCAAAAATTGTGGTTAACAAGACAACCAAGCCTGCCTCGTACAGCAAAATCACCTAAAAGCAGTTGTAGCCACATGATGCAAATACTGTGGCCGTTCGAAAGTAGGTTTAGCACCTCAAACGTGACTCGGACTCCCAGGACGCAAGCAGAGATGCTCCTGGTATCCACTTTTATGTCCAGTCCCCTGCTTTTGGCAGTGGGGCCCCAAAGCCCCAGCACATTTAGATGCTGTTACTTCCTCCCTTCCCTCCTGCTCCATTCTAATTTCTCCCTACACAGAACGCATGTGCTCATCTGGAGTCAGAATTATATTTCCCTAGAGCTGTTCTTAACAGATTTTTTTGAACAGAAAACGCAGTGATTTGCATTCTTCATTTTTTTACGGAAAGTATAATGTAGCAAACTAGGCAAGTCTGCTTCGCTTTCAAAATAAAATCTCTAGGAATGCAATAAAGACACAGATAATAAGAACAACACAAATCAAGGTAACCCGAGTTTCAGAGCTATCATGCAGCACAGCTGCACCACACAGCCAGTGGCATGAGAAAAGACTGTGTAATTGTCTTTCTGCCTTGTTAAAATGGTCCTATCGAAGCAAAGCTCTTGCACACCTTTAAAAGTTTAATCTCCATAGGAACTATAAAATCACACCTAGAATTTTCTTATATTGGTACATTAAAGGGACAGAATGAGACAACAGAATCACAATATTTGGTTTTGATTTATGTATATAAAAAGAATGGTTTATTTCCATGCACCTGGTACATTACAGCTGAAGATTAAAGACAGAAGACTCTCAAGAACTACAAAAGAAACTGAGGAAAACTGGTATTTCACAGAACACAAAATGTCATCGTGATAGCAAGCAAGAACAGATTCAGCTATACTATTTAGAAAATCCAATACAAGCTGTTAACTGAAGCTCATATTTAACAAACATTTTTCCACCAAGCAAGAACAATGCATTTCCTCACAAAATTAATCTTTAACGACAGCAAAAGTAAGAACTAGAGAACTGCGCAAAATCTTCAGAAAATCTCAATATCACCAAATGTGGTTTTAGAAACAAAAAATTCCCACTTACCTCTCATCTAAATTTATACATTGTTTATCAGTTTAGCTCAGTACTTGCTCCTTCTGTATCTCGTTTCTTTACACAAATCTCTGGTTTCTCCTTAATTCTGACTTTATTTGTTCCAGTAAAATCTGTTTTTACAAGTCTATTGCTGTCTCATGAAACCTGACCTCTTTGTAACAGGCTTGTTTTCATGGCAAACGCCGATACCAACTCAGAACCCCAAGAAAAAGTCATTAAAGCAGTGCTGTTAAGAGGCCAGAGCTCTATAAAATGGATAAGAAACAAAGTCTCAAGAGACACACGTTGTTCCCGAAAACAACCCTGCAAAACCCAATAAATGTAAGTGCCTTTTTATTTGAGTTTTCCCCCTCTTCTCCAGTCTACTTAATCATTTTGTTCCCAGATTTATAGCCAAAAGAAAACAATTAATGTTACTCCAAGAACCTGATGCTCTCACCCTTTTTAAATTGCAAGACACAAAACGCTGCTTACAGAAGAAGAAAACAATAGCTATAAAATATATTTACTTTTATAAATTCCTTCCATTTATGTGATGGCAACGTATGTTTGTATAGTTACTTTTTTTGATGACATAAAACACGGTTTTGTCCAATAAAGTTATCTATGCAGAGAGAAATCAGAGTTCAGTTCTGGTGTGAGTTCTGTCATTTACCTGTCATTTACCTTTGAGGCAAATACCCACAGGCTCAAAAAACCAAATGATTACTTGCTGTCACACATTGATTAAATATTAGAGAAACACTGCTGGTGTCTCCTGCACCATATATGGATTGAATACTATCCTGCATTCATGTACAAAAAGATCTTGTGTACCTAAAGAGGTTTACATAAATTTAACTCTCAAGGTACAAAAAAGTAAAACTTAAGAAGCTCACTGCTCCCTTTTTTTTTGTTTGTTTAAATACACAAGCAGTCCTTCACCACTCACTTTAATTAAAAAAAGAGAGAGAGAAACAAAGAAACAAAAAAGAAACACACCACACCACACCCCCACATCATTCACCCCTGAACCTGAAGCTCGTTCAAACACCAGTCCAGGTGACTTGTTCCCTTACATGCTGCACTTTCTACTCACACACTTTCTGTCATTAAGCAATTTTCTGAATGAGCTTTCTTAAGAGGCAAAAGAGATTCCAACAACCTACATGTTTATTATTGTTAAAGGCTGTTGGTTTCATCACAGCGGACACTAGCCCAAGACTGGACTGCAACTGTATAATAAAGAAATTGAAAGAACGGAAGATGAAACCTCTGAACTGAAATTACCCCCGACCTGAAACAGTAGCACAGAACTGGGTTTCACGTAACCAGAATGCAGCAAATATTGAGAAACAAAGGGACATGATACTGAGCGCTTGAGTGTTTCTCAAGAGATAATGGCCACTCAGATAGATGAGCTGCTCAGGTGGAAAGAACAAGAGTGCATAATGCCATTTGAAGGACTTACGTGTTAATGCTATTGAGAATTACACAACAGCCCTAACCCTTCAAATGAAACCAAGAATCTTTTCCTCTTTTTTTAATTCTCAGGTGAAGAGGCTTCACTTGAGAAAAATAAACTTGCATGTTAAAGAAAAGCTTTTTTTTTTTCCCCAAAGAAATGGATTTCAGAACAGCACATGATAAATTTAATATCGAATTTTCTCTTTCTGATCTAGTTTTCATTATGTCCTCTCTCTGAAATAGCATCTAAAAATGCAACAAATATACATGTGTATTAGATTTTAGTACGGAAGCAAACTTGCACATATTTTCCTTGAGTTTAGTGTGATTTCTCAGTCCTTGAAGGAGCGAGGCTTAAAACAGATTATGAAAGGAGTTTTGTCACACCTTTCGGTATATGGCCACATACTTCCAGATGATTTGCTACTCAGATGGCACACTCTGATCTGGATCTGGGTTGGAAATAACCTTTACATAAGTACTGCCAGATCCAGACTCATGGCAAGACTGCAGACACATAGCTATTCTCCCCATTTCTGATGAAGCAGTTGGAGTACACAGAGCTGGAGCTGTTGTCAAGCGATCTAATAGGTGGATCTTTGCTGAGTTTCCCAGGAGATGGTAGTAAAAATTAAATAAAGTATCTGGGAGCTCAAGTTGTCCTTAGTACTTGCAGTTCAGAGGTGAATGTCACACAAATGGAGCAATAAGGGTAAAGATGTCATAACTGTAAGTGAGAAGGGATTACTGTGAAAGGGCGTTCTGTATGTATTATCATAAGCACAGCGATTTCTTACATTCACCCTTAAAATTTTAATCAAGTGTTGCTTGACCTAGAATTATTATTTTTAAAATGTGAGGCATAAAAATGAGAGATTTCAGGAGAAAACAGAACCTGACCTGTAAGGAAGATTAAAAGAGCTGGGACCTGAGTAGCCTGGGAACGGAAACTGAAGGAAGAAGTGACAGCCTTACAAACATACAAAGGAGATATTAGAGAGGACAGGGAGTGATGACTTGCATTAATCAGTAAGAACAGAAAAATGCACGAAGAGGCTTTAGCTCTAGCAGGGAAGTTCAGGTGAGGATCCTTAAGGGAAATGTAGTGGCAAGGAGTAGGCAAGTAAGGGAGGTGATACAACTGCTAGCGAAACAGGTGTCTAGGCTGTTGCCTACCTGCCCGAGGGCAATGACACGGCTCCTGCCACCTCCCTCACACCAAACGCTACAGTGAAGATCCTTTCACAAAGAAAATAATTTTGTCCTTCAGAAACAGTCAGAATCTATTAGTGTTTTGGGTTTTTCTCCCCAGGCAAAAACACAATTCAGAGTAGATTTGTATGAAGAGGCTCTTCAGCTCTCCAGCAAGCTACCTCCCCCTTCCACCTCCCACCCTGCCTTCTCTTTCACTCTTCTTTGGTCTTGAGAGCTTTATCAGTGTAGTACATTTTACATCGATAGGCCTTAAAATCTGTGGAGATAAGATAATGAAGCTAGTAGCTAAACAAAAGGATATCTAAGAAAAGAGTCAGCGCCAGAAGCACCCCTCGGTAGCAGAGGAGGGTCAGCCAGCAAATGCCCCCCTAAGGCACAACAGACAGCTGAGGTGTGCCACTGCTCAGCCTCACCTGGGACCACTGCTGCTGCACCTCGGTTTGTGCACTTGCCATTCAACAGCTGATGCATTTGAACAGCTTTATCAATACCCTTACGTATCTCCATTCTTTTCAAGCCAAGTGAGTCAATAAACTCATTTCAGGGAAAAAAGTGACAAGATGATCAACAGGTCCAAGAGGTAGCCTCTGACGCCGCAGCAGCTGTTCGACTACATTGGAAAGAGGAAGATAGCCCTATTGATTTTTAAAAATCAGCCTGCCTGTTTAAAATGATACATTTAGGATTTCAAAACCAGTTGAATTGCAGATAAGTTTTACAGCTTCAGTTACAACTTAAACTGTTCAGTCCAAAAAAACCTAGACTATCCTTAATCAGTACATCTTTTAGAAAGACATGCGTGCAAAGAGAACAAACACAAAGTGGATGGGGAAACCCAAATCTTTCAAAATAAAATATTATTGGTTGCTTTTTTTTTCAAATTATGAAGCAGGTTATAACCTATTGCGATTCAATTTGAAATTAATAGTTTTAATTACAAAAAAGCCAACTTTGGCATACAACGTACAATGATCTTAGCCCCAAGTATGGAACCCTAAACACACAAGGAAAATCTCTCCAGATAACTATAAAGTCTCATAAAATGGGATTTCTAGGATGCAGGTAGATGACAGCTCTTCAGGCATTTAAAATGCCATATTTTTAGTAAGCTGCTAAGGAAGCAGCTTATAGATCAATTCATGCAGAAGCACATAGTCTGTAAATGTCATCTAAGGAGATGTGTATTTTGCTTAAGGTGTTGGGAAAATGCTGTTCCTAGTTCACTAAGAAATGTAGCTACAGGTCTGACTTTAATTATAACTTACATTCTAGACACGAGACAGACATCTCCTTTGCATTATTATTTAAAGGCAATTTAACATCCTCCCAATGAAGTCGCCTAAGTACCAAGAATCTCCCAACTGATTCTGAACATCTTCAGTGACCACTAAATAGGAATATAAAACAGTGGATATGCTCATATGAAGTATGAGAGTCACAGAACTCTAAATGCTAGCAGGAACTGCTTTAAGGTTCTTGATCTAACCTGTCCTTACAATTCACTGTGTCATAGTGCCCTCAGAAAAAAATTTCACTAACAGTTAGGCAGCTAGAGCAAGACCAAACACGTGGACCAGTATAATTTCGTTGCAGTCTTCTGTCTGAATCTCTTTCTTGTCTCTTTTTTCCTACTTAAATTGTGAATTTCTTGGTACAGCGACTACACTTATTTCTGCATTTGCTCAATTACATGCAAATGCTGTCTTCTGCCTGTATGAGGCCATATCTCAGTTTACAATCTTAAATTCATTAATTAACAAGGAAGCTGGATTTTTCCTTCCCTCAGGTTCTCTTCCTTGTTTTTTTTTCTGCAAGTATTCTTTTCAAGTTTCTTTTCATTAATGCATGTGTTATTCAGCAGAACTACCATACTGAACATACATGCTACAGTTGATGAAAGGAATTATAATACTCAGCTTTTCCTTATAAATTCCTGTTGACTTTTTTTGGTCCAAATTATATCTGCTTTCAGCAAAACACCACAGACAATTCAGGTAACTCCACAACACTGGTGCTCTCTGCTCAGCAAAAAACTCAGAACCTGCAGCGTTGTGGTCTGTGGAGATGTGAGTAGGACCAAGATTTTAAGAGAAAATTTGGAAAGTGTCAGCGTGACTTCACCCAGTGAATAAATTTCTTCTGCTTAAAGAAAATAGAATTCAAATAGAGAAGCAGAAAGAGGAGAATAAATTAAAAGAAGTATTATAATTACATTGAAGTCCCTGTTTGGATTACTGTAGTTAATTGGACCACTTGTAAAATAAGTACTTTTTCTGTGTAAGTAAATACAAGTAGATCTGAAATTGTAAGCCAGTCTCGAAAGACAACAATCTACTGTTGTCACAGTGGAGGCACTGCTACAGCTGCAGCAGCAAGAGTCAAGATCAAGAGGAAATTGTACTTTCCTGATACACTGTGATCAGATGAAGACAGCAGCACCATACTAAAGAACATGTCTTCATGTAATTATATGAGCTAAATATTTGAGGAGTAAACCATCTGACATTCTCTCCATCAAGCTGGATAAAATCCAACATAACTGGAAGAAAACCACAGACAAAGTATTAAAAAAACCAAATGCACACACACACAATGGAGGAGGGGACTACTTGTTGGATTTTGCTTCTTGCAAGGTATTCTCATTTAACTAGTCCTTATCTAACTCCAAGCATCAGACTCGATTTTATCTTACCCTGCTTTTCTTTGAAATGCAACAGTATATGTTAACTTCGGACCAAAACATTAGTGCTCCAGTCATCTTGAGCACTCCAGGCATCAGAAAGCTGTGCTTCTGAACTATGGACCTCTGGTAGTTCAGCTCATAAATGTAAGCATCTACAAATACTTTCTCTTCCTTCAGTCTCACTCCTCATCCGCACAGGTATTTTCCTCCTTTTAATGGCTATTATTTAAGGCAGACAACTGAGTCTGAGACAGAACTGAGTTCCATCTGTAAGAGGAAGCGGTATCATCCAGAACACATTTGGCCCTTTTGAGCACAAAGCAAAAGTGTCCGTTCATTCTGACTGTTATAAAAGAGTAAAGAGGAAAAGACTGTAATTCAAACAACATACTGGTAATGGGATTCTTGTAAATTACCAGAGTTATCAATAACTGGAAGTGTGTGGCTTTTTCCCTAAAGCCAGCTGTTATTTTTAATTTCTGCCAGAGTGGTTGGGAAAAAAAGCTTAACTACAATGCACTTTTTATATATCCTTGCAATTTAAAGAACTATTCTGAAATCACACAGTTTTATATTATTATTGCTAAAAATATTAGTTTAATATACTTATTTTTAATTAATAACCAAAGATGTACACAGTGCCGAAAGCATGATACTTAATCTCAGTTGGAATAAAATGAGTCTCTTTTTTCCAAAAAATCAGATGCATCACTAAATAAATAAAACCCTCAAATAAATCATACGGGCTGCTAACATCACTGCCAAGAAGATGCTAAGATGTTAAGAACTCATAATGAACATTCTGGATAACACTATATCAGGTTCTTAACTTTTTACACTAGAATTTCAAAATTGTATTTTTTTTCTCTCTGTATTAATCTCTGGCAGTAAATGCTATCACACATTGACGTATTAATGAGCTGAGATAGCCTAACAAAAAGCAACTGATAGCAATAAAACAGCCAACCAATCGTCCTCTTCTCCCCAAAAATCTAAAAGCAGGGAGGGGACTGTAGTGTCCATAAGCTCATCCTATGCCTCTCCTCAAATTCATTAATCCATAAATTAGTGCTCTCATGATTGCTGTTCTTCTCACCTGCATGATTAGAGACACCTGTACTACGAAAGCGAGGAGAATAATGACCAATCTTGTTCCAGCTACTCACACACACTACACATGCTGCACACCCCTGCATACTTGCAAGAGAGAAAAGCACAATATTGCACATTATCCTTACCTAACAGACAAGGAACTCTCGTTTACAGGTTGAATCTCCAACACTAGTATCCACAGTTCTTAATGTCCTTGAATTAACCTGAGCCCAACCACACCTCCAGTCCCTGAAGGACAGCATGGACCAATAACTGCCTTTCTCAACTTTTCAAACAAGCTTTTCCAGATAATTTCACTTCCAAAGATAACATACATTATAAAGGATTATTGAACCAGTTCAACATACATTATAAAGGATTATTGAACCAGTTCATCACAATTTTAAAATCCATACAGAGAGATATATATATATATATACGTATAGTATAACTGGGACAGTTAAAGAAACCACAGTCTTTAAGCCCATCCCACTTCACCTCACTGAGACCTTGGGAACAGCTTTACTAGAATTGTACCCCCTAATCCCAAATTAAACTAAATCCTTTTAATGTGCAACAGGGAGATTGCTGCTATTAATCCCTGGATTTTAATGAGGTACTAAGACTAAACTGTTAAACGTGACTTTAAAGTCAGTATTCGCTTGAATTGTCTGGAAGTACGGTCATCACTGTTAAAGGGCATTCATTTTACCTTCCTGTTTGGGGGAGGGGGAGGGGGGTTCCAGCTTCATATTTTAGCTTTAATTTCTGCCTTCCTTTTGTTCTATCAAGCTGGTACTAAGAGCTATTCTTAGAAACAAGACAGGATACAGACCTAAGATTACATGACAGAAACATGCTAGTTTGCCATTAGTATGACACCTAATTTCTCAATATGAAAAATAAAATAATTTGCCTGGAAAACCTAGAGGTTGAACATCAACAATGACAAAAAAAAGAAAAAAAGAAAGGGCCTAATTCAGATATTACATAACAGAAAATAAGTATTGTAAGGAAGAAAGAAAAAAAACGAGATGTGGAATCGAACAAACAGTAGTGTTACATAAGTAAAAGGAATCCTCAAACCACAGTATCCTGTCAGTTTAAAAGTTCCTATAGCCAGGCTACAAAGCAAAGGCTTGGTTGGCACCTAAGTTAGTGTTTCTACATACAGGAATATTTGAGTACTTTTCAGGTTCTTTGTGAATACCTTTCTCCAGAAACATCTGAACATGCAGGTCAATAGCTAGCAGGGAGTCTTTTCACAAGACAAAAAGCCCATGTATCTACAGAAGGACTACTGTGCTGGCAGGACAAAAATTCTACAGAAAAATCTAACTATGGATTTAGCCCTAAACCTATACTGCCAATACCTCAGAAAAATCAGGAGGTTTTCCTCATGAATAGTTTTGAAAAATGCCTCTATAATCACTCCAAGTGGCAGGGAAACTTCCATAAAATAAATGTTTATACCTTGGCTCACAGAAATTAAATCTGAGGAAGAAAAACTTTCCCCTTAGTCACTAAGCAAAAGGTCTAAGTTGAAGTTCATGAAAACTTTTCCATGAAAAATAACAGTTTGAGACAAAAATGTAATTCTGGGTATAGTAACAAGTCATGTTTCCTTTAGTCTACACTGAAAAGAAAAGTAGTCACAGAAGTGCAAACAATGCTCCCTTTTTTAATAAACTCTCTCTACATTGTTCAGGAACATACAGAACAAAAACCCCACAGTCTGCTGTGTATACTGGAAATATCAGCAAGCAGGATAACATTTAGCCTATCAGCATGCTATTTGTGAAACAGATTACACTGTGTGTTTTCACAGATATTTTTTGAGTTAAACGTATTTCCAGGACAAAACTGTCAATTTTCTCTTCCTAAAATGAATATGTGATAGTACAAACACCACAGCAGCAGTTTTGAAGACAATAGTTCAGAATTGTGTGGAAAAAGGAATCCAGTCTCAGGCAATTACCTTAGAGCATTACAATTAAATATTAGGGAGGTTAAACGTGACTGAAACTGCCGCATTGATTTGACACTATCAATAATTGATATGGGACATCTATTAATCTGTCTATCCCAAAGATTTTTCTTAAACATTTACCATTTAGAATCTCCTAGCAGGTATTTTGACATTTTAAAGAAGGTGGGTGGATTGGAATTACAGCTTGAACAAAATACAGTCATATTCTACAGTGATGGTTACTACTCTGATACTTTGGAAAACCCTGCAGGGTGGGAAATTAGAGCTGCATTTTTAGGAGCCACCAGCTTAGCACTGCAACTTGGGTTCCTCTTCCCTTCCTACCACTTTTGTTTTTTCTGAAGCCAAAGAACAGATTTTTATCAAATTGAGATGACATTTTGGGAGGCACTGGAATAGCTTATTGGCATCCATGCACTTTATGTTCACAAACCCAGAGAGCCTGAGAGCCAGATGTTTCAGACTGCTGACACACATTTCTTCATTTTTCCCCACCTATTGACACCTGTTGACCAGTAGAAGTCTTTTCCTTGATTTCAATAGGCTTTGAGTCAAGGCCTTACCCTAGAGAGATAAGAGACCCTTGACTGAGAAAATACTGTGCCTCCTCAGTTGTCTAGAAGATGTGTCTATTACTCCAGGACTCTGGCATATATCGCTTTGTTGGGACCAGAAGGAAGGAAGAAGGAAGACTGGAAGGGAAGGGAGTTATTCTGCTTTGTTTTACTTATCTTTACCAAGAGATTGGGGTTTTTTTTAATCAGTGCAAAGTATGCCAATACTTCAACTGAATACACAAATCTAAACACTAGGAAAAAAATTTAAAAGGTTCAAAAATTGCAAAAAACTAACAAGATTAGAAATGCCATTTCTACAGTGTGAAAGACATGTAAGCACAAAGAACGAGCCAGGTTTGGCCATGAAATTTGACATTCCCCATAGACAAAACTGATCCTTCGTACCATGTGCTCCTCACATTTCAGTTCACAGAATAGTATTGGCAGGTTGAGGGTGAGGTGCAAACCTTTCCGGGGCATTTTCCGTCCAAACATGAGGAAGAACTTCTTCACTCTGAGGGTGACGGAGCACTGGAACAGGCTGCCCAGGGGGGTTGTGGAGTCTCCTTCTCTGGAGATATTCAAGACCCGCCTGGACAAGGTCCTCTGCAGCCTGCTGTAGATGGCCGTGATTTGGCAGGGGGGACTGGACTAGATGACCCCCAGAGGTCCCTTCCAACCCCTACCATTCTGTGATTCTCGAAGAGTATTTAAGTCCGTAGATGAAAAATCAGCAGAAGAAAGAATCATACTGGACCTCTTAATAGTTTCAGTAAGAAATGGTCCTTGTCCTGCTCCTTGACCAGATTATAAAAGTAAGTCTGACTGAAACTTGTAATAAAAATTCAGTCTGGTCTTCATGTGTAATAAATGGAAAAGTACTTCAAGTTATCTTTTGTGAACTCTTATTTCTATAGCGCTCTTGTACAATTGCATTACTCGGGCTAGAGTAATCTTGTAGATGATATGGATTTAGCTGCCTTACTCTACTTCGAATTTTCAGTTCTGATATCTGATTGCTCCTTTTATATCTCCATTTGAATAGCCAGGTCTGGACAGAGATTTCTCGCTGACTAGGCTAGCACGGTACAAAGTATACATTTTGGATTTTACAGAGTCACAAATGTCAACATCACAAATATTCTGCACCCCAATGCTACAGAAAAGAATGCTTATCTGTGAGAATAACTTGTTCTGTTTCTTGGAATGTTTTAGATATTCTGCAATTCAGAAATAATGGAGCAAGTCAGAATACTTGAGGGTAACAAGTCTTCCAGTAGAGTAAACTTTTTGCTCTTTTAAGTAGCAAGGATAATTAACTTCAAAGGAATACAGAATGAGGTTCTGGCTCCTTTGTGCACTGGCAAGGTAAGATAGGTGTGTACTTAAACTTAATTTAGAGTGACAGTGAAGCACTCTCGAACACATGAGAAAAGTTGATCAGAGTTCTTTGTCATAGTTGCTTTTAGGTAGCTTGCTGCACGTGTTGGATAGTTGTTAGAACAAGATGTACACTGTTTATTTTGGATATTTGATTCTTAATGATCTCTTGTTACAGAATACTGCAACATATAACATCACGGGCCAGCCTCTGAAAAGAGATATATCAAAATCCTCTGCTTTTAAAAATGAAATTTCATGTAATTCCAGTCACGTGAGCAAGTGAAGAAAAGAGTTTTTTTGCTTTCAGATCAGCTTAGAGGTCTGTTAGTACATCATTTCTATTAGAAAAGAGGAGGAAAAATAAACCAGGAATCATTGCTGGTGTGGTATGCAAGTTTGCATATCCTAATAGTGTGTTTTGTGCCCATTTCTGAGGCTGGCTTTTCAAACTTGCAGTGTTTTGGTTAGATAACCCGATAAGCGCACACAGACTATTTGACAATTAGGATGTCCTTTCAGTATCAACACATTTCTGAAAGAGACAGCCAGTCCAGCATTCTAGGTATCTTTTCATATTGTGCTTTCTGCACTACTTCATCCTTTGCACTTTCCCTCCTCTGGCAGCCACACTGCAAGTGATGACTTTGAGCAGTCTGACAAACCGTGTTGAAGACTGAACACAGCCTTCACAGACTGCAGTGTTCGCAGGGGCTAATGTTGCAACCCATCAAAGCTATCGTTAACACTGAACGCTCAGAACAAGTTTTCACAGGCCTCAATCAACTCTTTGTATATTTGTATTATAGGTATATTTGTATATTCATAATTCCATATGAATATACATCTGTGCTTTTGTCAATAGAACAGCTTCAGAAAAAGCCAGGTCAGCTAATTTTCCTGATCCGTCTGAAAGCTAACCTGATGGAAAAAAGGGAAAGAAATCCTGAGTGAATGGTAAGAAAATGATCCTGATCTTTGTGGAATCGTTTTGATGTTGTGGTGTTGAAATGTGTTTTTTCTTTAGGTGGTATATGAGAATAGGGAGGGAAGAACTGCTAATAAAGCTGGACTAATACTGTTTCAGAAGGGTCATAGTGAGTATGTAATGCAGAATTAAGTCCTTGCATTGAAATTTTCATTAAGACATTGTGTGCAAAACCTATACTCTATACCACATTGAACTCTCTGGTAGTAATTATTATGACTAGAGTTTTCCAGTGTAACAGTTCAGGTTAATTTAGTAATTATATAGACAAGGAAACAAGGTTTGGATATAGTTTCCACTATTCAAATAATACTTTGTAACTTTTTCAGTCCTGCATTAAGTATTTTGTGTCCTTTGAAAGTAAAAAGTCCTGAGAATCTGACACTTATCTGCTTAAAAAAATAAAATAAAGCTCTTAACGCTAAGGTTGTGTGACATCTAGTAAACATTTCACTAACACATTTTTGAAATGGAGGTTACATTTTGTAGGTTAATTAGAAGCCTAGGTTATCACTTGTATTGCAGCGGTGCCCAAAAAGCAGAACCGAGGAGCTACTGGAGACTGTCCAGCAGAGGGCTACGAGGATTGGTGAGGGGACTGGAACATCTCTCCTACGAGGAGAGGCTGAGGGAGCTGGGGTTGTTCAGCCTGAAGAAGAGAAGGCTGAGAGGGGACTTAATATATGCTTATAAATATATCAAGGGAGGGTGTGAGGAGGATGGGGCCAAACTCTTCTCAGTGGTGCCCAGTAACAGGACAAGGGGCAATGGGCACAAACTGAAGCACAGGAAGTTCCGTCTGAACATGAGGAAGAACTTCTTCCCTCTGAGGGTGACGGAGCATTGGAACAGGTTGCCCCAGAGAGGTTGTGGAGTCTCCTTCTCTGGAGATATTCAAGACCCGCCTGGACAAGGTCCTGTGCAGCCTGCTGTAGGAGACCCTACTTCGGCAGGAGGGTTGGACTGGAGGACCCACAGAGGTCCCTTCCAACCCCTAACATTCTATGATTCTGTGTTTCTGTGAGACCCTAGCATGCAGGCTCTTGTACATGGAGAGATGTGGTCCCCTGCCTTCAAGTATCTCCCATCTAATTAGAAATTATGAACCTGACACATTATAGGTGTGAAAGATGAGATTTAGAATAAGAGTAATTGACAGTCTGATCAGGTTAATTACCCTTGTACACAGAGCCAAAGGCTATAATTATTATAGCTATTAGCAAACACAGGCTTGAAGAATGTCTACCCCACCACCCAAATAGCAGGGCTGTATGGAAAGTCTGCCAGCTGACCAAGGGAGAATTTATTGCTCTTCCAAGATTCCTGTTTCTCACATTGATGGCAGGGACGAGATCTCATACCATTACTCCAGGGTAGAAATGTTATAGTGCTGAACAGTAACTCTAATGGCTTGTCAGAACTGGCACTCAAAGATCTGAAGCAGGACTCCTGCCATGCAGCTATGAAGGAAGCAAGCCTCTCAATGAGGAAGGAAGAGTACTTCGGAGATTATGAGATTAGAACTTCAAACTCCAGAGAATTAGAGTGAAAAATGATAGTTTGAATTATTATTGCACTTTCATAGTTCAGGGATGCCCATATACATCAAGCCTTGCTTTCACAAGTTTGATGTTGTTTTTCCCCATCTTGTTGTATATATGAATTTCAAATGAGTAGATGTAAGTTAATGAAGCTGTGCATCTCCTTTAAAATGGTTATTCAGTTCCATTTATTTCTACATAATTAGTGATGGTGAAGAACAGAATGTTTACAACAAGCCCAAGAAAGTTAAACCAGCTGCCTAACAGGAAGGATGCTGTAGCACATCTATCATATTTTTCTAGATATTTGTGCTTCAATGGAAAAAGTCCTACCAAAGTAGGTGATATGCTATCAGTTTCTATGATGTCAGAATTGGTGATGATAGAAACAGCAAAGATGTTCAGTGCTCTTAAGATGAGGTTTGGTCAGTACATCCCAAATATGCACAAGAAGAAAAAGTTATTCTGATACCTGAAGCTAAGAAAGGAAAGGAAGTCAAAGTAAGCTTAGAGAGCAATGAGACTCTGTTTAGATAGCACTACAATAAATATGGAAGGAGAACATTCTATGAAATATAAAAGGAAAAAAATTTCATTTGCTTGTCATCTGCTGATAACCAAATGACTGCTGTCATCAGATAATAACCCATGGAGGCTGTTATCTTAGTAGCATTTCACATACCCTGCTTTACAGGGAGAAAAAATGTCTGTGCTGCGCTCTTTCCATATGTCTTTGCTGTGTGTACCCTTGAGTGCTTCTGCTGAAATTCATTCAGAAAAACTTTCATTATTCAGTGATTCCCCACCCGCCCCTCAACAGATGTGACAGAGCATCACAGTCTTTATTCCGCAGTTTCCACAGGCACCCTTGCTTCTCAGAGCATGATACTTTCAGGCTGATACAGGCACGGGCTGCTTTGTGCTGTCATTGCCAAAATATTAAGTTGCATGATAAGACCAGAAAGCACCTTCCACAGTTGAAATGGAGTTCAATAAACTGTCTTCTGTATTAGTGACAACTGCCAGTTTGGGACATACATGTGATCACCCATGATAGTCATTGCTGCCAGATTCTTATAGTTGGTCAGTTATTGAAATGCAAGCGCGATGAGTAATTGTTCAAGTGAATGCAGAGAGAGAGATAGTAGCCTATGTTATGGACACAGAGGCATGAAGTTGCCTGTCTTCTGATGCTACTCATCAGCATAAATCTTTGCAGAACCTAAAAGTAAAGGCAATTACAACTCGTGGAGGACCTCTAGAGAGCAAAAGTAGTATGCTGTCATTCCTCTAGGGAGAGGAAGTGAGTCATGTCTTACTGTCCTGTATTTGTACAGTACACAGAGCAGTGAGTCAGAATGCACAGTGCTATTGTGATAAGAAATGCAAAGGCATTGAAGGGGTTTTTGTATTTACATAGTAGTTGAGCCTCCTTGTCCAAACCAAATTTTTACAGTTTATGCATTCATGCAATTTTTTAAATAATTTTCAAATTATTAAAGTGTCTGAGCACATGAATAACCTTTTTCCTTAACTTTTGTGTTGTGATTGTCCAAGAGTTTGGATGCTAGATGACCTACACTGGTATTTGAAATTCATCTTCATTTATGGCTAATCTCATAAGTAAACGCCTGAGGATTCCAGTGAAATTACAGCTTACGCTAACCATTATCACCTAAGTGTAGCTGGCATTTAATAACCTATCAGTCTTCATTGTTGTTGTAGCCTTGGAGTTTCGGCAGGATGCATCTTTGCAGAACACACAGGAATACTATCTGCTGCATTGCATACAAGACCAAAAAAGTTTATATTGAAGTTCCTTCTTGGTCTTTAACATGCCTATTTCAACTCCTTCATTGTTTATCTTTTTTAATATGGTAAAGTGAATGATATGCTCAACCTTTCAATTTGTATGTTCTTAGAAAGTCCATTAATGATTATAAAGCAATCAAAATGCTGTAGAAATGAACTTTGCAAACAGTCATGGTTTACACTTGACTTTCTTTTGAACTTCTTCAGTCCTAAGTAACGCCAGTGTGTGTTTCAGTATATGTGAAAGTGGGTTTTTTATTTTGGTTTGTTTGGTTTTTTTTCTTTTTCTCCTCTTGCACATCTAAAACTGGAAGTAAAACTTTTGGGAAGAGATGAACAAGAACAAACGTAGGGGCACTGGTTATTATGATGAGTGATTATGATATAGTTTTCTTTTGGAAAATAAGCAGACTAAATCTTCACGTGTTATCTTTGTGGTCATTTAGCTTTAGTATGTGAAATGAGGACTTTCCTGGAACACTGAAGCTTGTAGACTGTGTGATTAGAAGTGTTCTGTTCTGTTTTCAGCTATAAATTGAAACCGGTGGTCAGCAGCAAGCTTTATGCCTGCCGTGCAAGGTTGGACTGGTTACTGCTTACAGGATGGTCTGAGCCTGTGGTTCACTGACCTCACGACTCATTGAGACGACTCACATCATCGAAACAAGAAAGCTAATAGGCTGCTCCATGCCTCAGCAGAGAGGAAACAATGCCTGTTAGAAGTTTAAAGAGGTTTATTCATCTGAATGCTGTTTCTTCAAACAATTGTGCCGTTGCAGCTGCTGTGGCACCGAACTGGTGCTCTGCAGAGGTGAGCTTCTCCGGCAGGTAGGCGCTCCCCGGCAGCCCTGCCCTACCAGCTGGCACTCTCTGGTGCAAAGAGTCAATATTCTGCATTTTCTTGCTTTTTTTCATATTATTCTGCCCGTTATATTCCTCTTCTCTCATTCTTAAAAAGGAGTCAAAACCTTCCGTTGAACTGATTCCAGATAGGAATATTTAAGAGTTCCTCATTAAAGGTGTTCAGTTTAGTCAGACATCTGCAGCATCTATGCCTGTATGTTCCTGCGTTTGGTCTGTGGTAGTTCTGTGCAGAGAGATGAGCGCCTGCATGTTGTGGTTTAAAAATTGTTTCTGGTCATACTTTGACTTACAGATAAACGGATTAAATATTAAAATGCTTAAACTTGTATGACTTTAGGAAAAACTTTAACCTTGTAGGTTAACTTGTCTGGAATTTCTGAAACAGGTTAACTTGTCTTGAATAGGCTATTACAGAGACATCTGAGAACCATCACTTACTTTCCTATATAGTTGTGGCCTTCAAATCCAGAATAATATTCACCAAAAGTCCTTACTATGGAAAAACCTATTATTTTCCCTAATGAAACCTCCCTGAAATGTCCCATAAGCACCTATGTACTGAGAACAGCTGTCAAAAGTCTATATTAACAGTTCCTTGGATATACTGAAATTAGTGCTACTGGACAGACACAGATTTGGAGATGAAGGATATTTTTTTTTCCCGGGGTAGGCCAGGATCTCGGGGTTTATTCACATTCAGCTGTAGTTCTTCCTCTTAAGGCTAAATTAGCCCGTGTGGATTTTTTTGCTACAGAGTTAGGTATATTTCAGCACTCATTGTAGATGATGAGGAGTCAGTGTGAGTATCTCAGTGTGACATTGCAGTTGGACAGATCTCTGAAAAGTGGACAGTAGTTTAGAGGATGTATAAACCAGGAGGTAGTGATCCCTTCTGGCCTTGAACTCCACTGAAGCCTATGAAACTGAAGAGAAGAACAGGACCACAAAGCGATATTTTAATTTCTTTGTCACGACTGTAAATCCAGAATTAGTCTGTTTACTTGACTTCAGTCAAATTAATCCAAAGATTGAGAGTGCGCATGATTAGAAAGGCCTGCTAGAAAAAAGAAATGAAATTATAACTATACTTTGGTCACTTGTACCAAGATTGTAAGTTGATTAGAAAACGTTGGCTTTCCAATAATAAGTAAATCCTTTGAAAAATCTTTTCATAAAGAATTACTGATTTTATTGACACTTTCTAGGATATTTTGTGAAGAACCTTCATGCATTTTTACACCTACATAAAACATGACTCAAATCACATATTGGAAACGCTGCAGGTATTTTTGTGTCTATGTTAACATTTTGAAAATGTGTATGCAGCTATACATAATTCATTCAAAGAGAAAAGACCCAAATTTAAAAAATTTTCAAAGGAAAATTTTTCCTGTTTCAAGAATGATTTCCAATTTGAATATTTTATATTCAGCCTATCTTATTATTTATGTACTTCAGTAGCTCTTCCACCTGAAGATGTCAGTATTTTACAGTTGTTGAACTAAACCCTAGTGAAATAGATTATATCTAAATGATTAAAGCCCTGAAAATTATTCTTGTCAAAATAAATGCCTAATACTTTTTAGTATTAATAACAATACATTTTAACATACTCTTAAGAGAAATCTGTTGCTGGTTAAACAATTTCTCTTTAATTGCACTTCCTATGTTCTTTTCCTAATTTTCTTATTTAATTTGCTGTAGAAGAACACTTCTGTGTTAAGCTTTATAAAGCAGAAATGAGGATTATTTAGCATCTGCTAAATTTCTTTGATGATCTAAAATTGTATAAAAGCTAAAGAACCCAGAGGGAGAGAAGCAAACCTGGAATGCTGCTATAAAATATTTAATGAAATCTACCACATAGCTTGTCCCTTTGCTAAGATATCTCATGGTAAAATTGAGCAGGCATATTGATGTAGAAACCAGAGCGCAAAGACAATCTAGATTTCCTTCATTTAAGCTCTATTTCAAGGGAGATTTGTTTTCATCCAGCAATCTGAATCTTTTTATTTGTGATACAAAGTATAAATAATGTCATTTCCAATTTTGGACAACCAGTCTTTTAAAAGATGAAGAAATCTGCATAATTTGGCATTGTACGTAGACATCATGGATACTTAGATCCAAAGAAAAGGCAAAGGTAGAATAATCAGGGTCAAGTCCTCAAGTCAGTCCTGCTAAACTACATGAGAGGTTTTGGCTCTGTGTTTTGCAAACAGTGCTGTTTTTGAAGAGATTGTGTCAATACGTGGCACAGCTTCTCGTTACCAAGAACGTCATCCGTTTTTCATGTCCACTTTGCTGCAGGATTCTCATAAGGAGATCAAACAATGAAGTGAGCATTACCATTGTCATTTCATCAATTGGAAAACTGAAAATTAGAGAAGTCACTGGTGTAGGAGTTGGTATGAGACCTCAGATTCCCCCTCTCCCCTTCAAAATTCAGCTGTGCTCTTTTATTATCATGAAGAAAAGAAATTAGCAGAGATTTCTTTTTTGTCTGTTTTCTCCTTACTGACCCTGGCTTTTCAGTTGGGTAAGTATAGCTGATCTAAGTGTACCAGCAGTGCCCTGTAGGTGACACTCCAGCAGCATGGATGTAGTCAAATCATAATGAAGTTTGTTTATGTTACTGTGTTATGGAATTGTAGTGCTTTTAAAATTGCAAAAGAATATTTTAATTTATAAGAATATAGTTTTATATTTTCCTTATTATTCACCAAACTACAATTTGTTCACAAGAAACTATTTTCTATTAAATCTATCGATTCCTGTCATGATAAACATTATAAAAATACTCATATCACTACTCACTTTTCTAGTTGGGTGTTTAAAGAAAATGCTAAACTTCATGGAAGACCTTCGACATATGTATATTAGAAGATTGTTATATTTCTTTAGCAAAATAAACTCTTATAGCAATTTTTAACGTGACAGAGGTTCATCAGACAGTTGAATCAATCATGGAAAAAATCCTAAGTGATAAATGTAAGATAGAAAACCAACAGGGATCTTTGAGTTACAAAGTTAATGCCATCTCATCGTATGCAACATAGCTACATGAGCCTGTCTGTACAGTTTGTCAAGATCTATACCAAAGCTGGATGGCTGCTTTGTGCCCCAAAATCCTATAAATCTTTGTGATCTTTGTGAAAGCTTAATACAGAATTTCATGTCTTGAATAATTTCAAATTTTCTAATTTCCAGCCTAAATGTGATAATGATCAGTTTATTAACTATTTCTTCTTGTGTCTGCATGGTTTTACACACTCTGCACATAGTCATTCGCAGAAAGTGGTCTTGTCTCTCCTCAGCTTCATTTTGGTAATCAACACCAACTGCAGCCCATTTAGAGTTCCCTTTCTTTTAGTTTCCCCTTACAGGAGAAAGGCATGGCTGGTTCACGGTTTGCTGCTGGAAGTATTTACAGAACCAGGGTTAATATATATCACTGACCCCAGAATAGCTCTGTAGGGTACAAAAGATAAATTAAGGGTTGCAGCTGTATAACAGGAATAGAAATTGCAGTGCTGAAAGTGAGAAAATAAAGACATCTGCTAATCAAATACAGACTCATTCCAAAATCTCTGTGATTAAAAAATGATAGCATTCCATTCCTCAGGTACCTCACACATGCAAAATTTTTGATCCCTATGATTTAACTGGAGCTTTCAAAGGTAATACCAGATATATTGTGCTTGCTTCCAAAGATGTAGTTGCTTTAAATTTTGTACGTGCCATAGCCAAAAGGTCATCTATGTCAGGAATAAGACCTATTTGGTTTTCTACTTGATGTTTTACTACCAAATCTCATAAATGCATGTGATAGGACTACGAGAGTAAGGACGCTTAGCTGCTGTTTTGATAAGCAGAAGAAATGCACTTCATAAATCTTCACTGTTCTGGTCTCAGAGACCGGATTCTATTAGCATTTTTAACATTTGTGCAATTACTCTAGCTTTACACCAATAAAATAGTGAACGTTGTCCAAAGTGTATGTGTGCTGTTGCTGGAGTTGATGGAATACAAATAATATACAAGTTGGCTAATATATACGTGCCTTGATGTAAACTCTGATTCAAGCACATTAGAAGAAATGTGAGTGTGTCCCCCCCCCCCTCCATTCAGTTCAAGGCTATTGGGATAAAATTTTTATTCAGCATCTTTTATTCTTCTTCAATATATGTTAAATAACTATCAAGAGAAACAATTAATAAGATTCATCCTTTAAATGAGGAAAATTTAGGACAAACATCAATGAAGTTCAGTCATGTAAAGCTCTCATGAGTTGGCTAAATGTATTGTTACACTATTATCTTCTCTTTGGTCAGCATTCACGTCCCTGATTACCCACTTTTGAGTGCTTCATGTGTGTTATTTGCCCAGACAATGTTCTGGGAGAAGAAAACATGTTTAGGAAAGGAAAATAGGCCTGGGTGGCAGTTAAAATACCTGGCAGCTGCTTCCTGGTTTAGGCAGTGATTTTGATTACTTTACCTGTTCATGAGAATTATATCCACAGGACCTTCTGCATAGAGAGTAAACAGGAAAACCTGAATGCCTGGTATTGAGCTGCTACAGTCTGAAAGGGAAGAAAATCCTGAAACAAGATGAAAAGCAAAAAAGTATAGTGGTTTTGTAGCACTTGTTTTGTAGCTTTATTGTCCAGGCAGGAAAGTTTAGCTTTTATGTGCCCATCATTGAAAAAAAAAAAAACCAGCTCATGATGTGCTTTGTAAGAGTAGAGGTTTACCTCACTGCAGTTGCCTGAACCTCCCTTTCCTTAGTATAACCAAACCCAGTTTGCACAAGCTACCTGGCAGCTTTCACCACAGATCCCTCCATAATCAATGGCAAAACTGTAACTCTCTGCAAACCCTTGAGCTTTCTAAATGCCTCCCTCTGCTGTGTTTGCCATCTAGCAATGTGTTGTTACTCACTGTAGTTGCCTTGTGTTTTAGAAAAAAAATATTCTGACGTGTGGGGTGTAGTTTCAACCTCTCAATTTAGATTACTGTGACAACCGAAATAAGTGGGAAGCAAGGGATTTAGAAAGATAGCTCACTTCTGAATTCACCTCACATCGGGAGGAATGTTCCATCTATTCCTAAAAGAAAGAGGGCCTTTATAGGCTATCTATGGCTTCTAAGCCTGAAAAACTGATGGCTTGAAAGTCTAGGCAACTATCAGAGGGGCTTATCACATAAATAAATGTGCCTTTATCTTTATCTCAGGTATGGAAAGCTCAAAATTATGATCAGAGTAGACTGCGTGGACATTATTTATGACTATAATTTATCTGACACCCAAAAATGCCAGGTCTTGCTCAGAGTAAGAAAGAGGTCTGTGGCCATATAGATTAAATATGATTATTCATATGTGTGTGCCAGAATCTTACGTAAGCATAACAGCATCTCTAGAGAAAAATAATCAATATTTTTTTTTTTTTGTATCAGGATGCAGTGTTTGGAATGCAAAGAGATCTGCTGGCACAATAAAAAATCATAGATGTCATTGCATTATGTGACGTTACTAATACATTTCACTGCTGTGGAATGGTGTTCATTTGCCAGCCCCTTTAAAACTAACATGCAGGATCGGCTTCTGAAAATTATTTTTCACACAATGAATTTGTTTTCGCTCTGCTCTCCAGCTGTTCTGGATACAATTCCATCCCCTTTGTTTTTCTGGCTTGGGAGTTGCTTTTTGAATGCCAATGACACATAGTACAGCCTTTGATCTTCCCCGGATTCCCTTCCCCTGCTACCTCAATGCCTACCAAAGCAGCAAGAAGTCTGTAGAGAGCATCACTTGTATAGTCAAACATATCTGGCAAAAGTCAGAGTGTGATTAGGAAAGCTCATCAAGAATTTCTGTCTTGTCAAAGCTGAGGGATGAGATTAGTCTCAGTTAGTCAGCAAAAATTCTGTGAAAATTCATCTTCCTGGAACATCCCCAAGCCTTCATGAGAGAAAGCATTCATTTTCAAATAAGTCAAGATGCTGTCAAGTTGCAGAAAAGTCAAATTCATCGGTTACTTTGAACTTCTCAACTCCTACTTTCAGCCTTCACTGCTGGTCACAAATTCTTTAATGCCTCATAGGAAGTTTTACTTTCTTACTTAAAACCTGCAAATACTTTTTTTTTTTTTGCATAAGGAACTAACGTGTGTGAAATAGATTCTGCTTAACCATAGACTGAGGTGAAAAAGGCAAGTAGTTAATCTGGGAAGCTTTCCCTGACTAAGCCCTGAGACAGGGCAGGAGAAAGAATTAGCCAAGATTCTCAGTGGAGAGAGAAAGGTGATGATTTGCTAGAATAAAAATGTAACAAATTAGCAGCATGCTGTCCTGGGAACCTGATTCCATTGCTTTCTCAAGTACTCGGAGTATTAAAAAAAAAATAAATAAAAAGAGTGTTTTTTATGATGGAAATTGTTCAAAATTGGCCTGGAATACTGATTTTTAATTTTTGGTGTTCATAGTAACCCTCTTGGCAAAGCATTCTTCAACCAATACAAATCTGTACAGAGCAGGTCATATGTATAAGTATATACAAAGATATACAAGTCATCTCCAAGACACATTGGGTTTATGAACAGAAGTAAATTGAAAACACTGATTGGAACATTTGGACACAATGCTTTTTAATGACTCTTTGCAGGAAGGCACAAGCAAGAATTGTGTGTATTGTGTTTTGAGGGCCTGTTTGCAGACAAGAATAAGATTGCCAAGAGTTGAAGACTCATGAACATTCCTGTCACTACTTCCAGTGCTGAGGTAAAACAGCAGCTAGCGGAATTGAACACCTTATTTTCAGTCAAAGCTAAGTTAGTCTTTTCAGCAGTCTACTGAGATGGTCTTTTTTTTTTTCTTCACAGATTTTGCTGGGAAATATTTGTATTGTTTTTAATAGAAACATTCTTCCTATATAGCAGAGCCATATGAAACTCTCTTTCAGATGGTATGTGTTATTTTTGCCTTGTGATGTGTGAAAATGAGGAGGTCTTTTGAAGTACAGAGCATGAAGAGAAGTAACACAGTAGTCAGAGGTCTAAACACAGAAATACCTGTTTATTGGACAAAGGATGTGTGTGGTCAGATGTCCAACATGAGGACTTACCTCTTCTATCATTAAAGCATATCTGACTTCCATAGAAGTAAGCCTGTTGAATTCAAACACTGTTGTGTGCCCAACAATTTGCTACACCTGGCTGAGGTGGAAAAAGTTCTTCAGTGTTGTAGTAAAATAATTTCTTTCATTAGAGAGGCAGATTGACAATAGTATAAGATGTGCACAGTATTAAATAATGGCTGAGACAAATCTGATATTTTTAAATACTATTTTGTGAAAGGATTAGAGTTTAAAGTACATGCGTGGGATTTCAGAATGCTTTTATTCTTTTGTTCAATGACTTCAGACTCGATACAAATGGACTTTTTTGATGACCATGTGCTACTCATTAATGTCAAAGTGACATGAAGCAGTTCATGTACATAAAAGCCATGAAGATATGCTGTCTCGTAAGAAAAGTTTATAATCTTTTGTCTCTGCCTGCAAGATCTGTTCCAACAGGCATGTAGTCACCACTGAAAGACAAGATGGCAGAGGCTGTGGAGGTGAGATGAATTTTCATTACTGCGTTGGCAGCAATTGGTGTTTTCATTAGCACAGTGGTTTGCATGCTTACTTGAAATGTGAGAGACTCATGTTTAAAACTCTGTGCCTAAATTGCAATAGAGTTTTGTATTCAAATATGCTTGAAGTATTTTAAGGAAGCCTCTTGTCAAACAGTAACATTTTATACAATTAAGTAGTTATTGGGGCAGGAAAGGAAGGAAAAATAAGAGTCATATATGAGGAAGCTTGATTTAAGTCCTTGACTGAGTGTATATTCTATTTTATGTACCATTATGTAGCTTCATCAGCTTTTTCCAGTAAGGTCGGTTTGCCTCAGGGTCAAGTGTGTGTCTGTGTGTATATATATATCAACTCACCTTCCAATCAAGGAGATCCTCCTGAGAATATTCAAAGTGATTTGAAACAGGAGGGAGAGGTTTGAATACTGCTGAAAAGAAACAGTGACACTGAAGAAGTGCCTAATTCCATGGCAGACTTGGAGATAAAACGCTTGTGTGAGGACAGGCATTACTTGCTATCACTGGATTAACTGCTTAATCAACTTTGAAGGGTAGGACTTAGCTTCACCGCTTCTTGGCATTTCTTCTTCACTCCATTCTCAGGTGACTGGCCTATTCCTTAAGCATCCACAGAGAGTTTGGGAGTTTAACATGGGACTATGAAGTAGAATTCACTCATACAACTCTTAATTTCCTGTGTCACTGAAATGAACTCTGCCGAGTAGTTCATCCAAGTAGCGTTAAGGCTGGAACTACAATGCGAGTGTCTGGATAACCAAATCCTACTACCTCTAAATTCTTCTTTGTAGTCTTCCTCTTAATTTGTACAGGTCAGGCAGCTGTTAATAAATAAATAATTCACATTATAATTTTGGGTTTGATTTTTTGTTTGTTTTTTTCAGCTTTACAGCATATAGAAGAAGTTCCATTTGAAGAGGCATTTTTCTAGCTCCTGACAAATAGTTGACCCAGTCTTCTGAAAATCACATCTGAGTGTTGAAATGATATTTGAAAAGTAACATTTCTGCTTAATAATTTCCATAATTCCTTTCTTCCTGGAAAAGCAAATACCTATATGAAGAAGGTTGTGCTTCTAAGTGACTGGGAAGACAGTGTTTGCCTATTAAAACTGTATGCATGCCTGAAAATGGTAGTAATTTTCAGTCTGGAAAAGACAAGGCTTTTTGCCTTTGTGCTTTCAGAGTTCAAGGTTGCCCATGTATAATACTAATGCTAGCACTCTTGGCATCTGACTACTTACTATGTACACATTTGGTCCTGAGGGATGTCGTAATTATATGCACCTTTGCTAGTCTTTAAAGCAGTCTAGTGATGCCAGTTAATCATTTTCTGAACATAAAAAAAATTCAGAAAGACCAAATTGCACTTAATTGAAGTCAACGAAAAAATTAGGGTCTTGTAATTGGTGCTGAGTCCATAGGCCTTGCCTGGTTTCACACGGTGTTTTCTTTCCTCAGAGACTCTTTATAAGTTCCCTTTTCCCACAGCATCACATTCATGATTATTTTGTTCACCCTGTAAAAACTACATCCTTGACTCAGCTTTAAAGAATGCCATTTCTACATGAAGGGCTGAAGTTTCTTGTGTTCTTTGTGTCACTGCCTCTCAGATCTTTACTTTATCCTGGATCTGTATTGAGGTTTGGGAATTACTAGTCATTTTATAGATGGTAAGGAGCAATTGCTTATTTCTCTTTATCTTTTAGAAAAGAAAAAACCAAACAAACAGCAAATCTGCAGAAATCCTGCAAATGACTCAGAATCATGAGCTGTGTGGCAACTCAATATAGAAACACAGGTTATAGGGAGTAATTAGATTTCCACTTTGCCGTTTTATTCAGTCACATTAATAATTATTATTACTATCATCTCTTGATCTGTCAGTACTTAATTTCATCTTCTGCTGCCAAGAGATTTTGATCGTAAATGGACTTCTGTAGAAAGAAGGATGTGGAAAAATAGTAACTGTTGAGTTTAATGAAAGGTCATTTCCCAAGTATTTTGGTTCTATTTTTTTAGTTCTTCAATGTAGACATGCTGCTTGTAAATACATTGCTTCTCTTCTACTTTCTCAAAGAAATCTACTTGGAATACTTCAGTAAAAAAAAGCTTGGGATGCTTGATCTGAGAAGAAATGGCATGAAATTGTTCTGAAGAAACACTGCATGTTTAATGTTGACATAGATGCCTGTATTACACCTTTGAATATCACTTATGTCTGCCTGAACATCTCAACCTTAGCAAATCTTTGCTCTAATATTAATAAGTAGAAAAAGATACCATAAGAGAAAATATTTCAGGGTGAAGTCTTCTGGAAGATAATTCTAGGGGTGTGCATACTAGTTTTTCTTCTGTTCGCCAGCAGAGCAATGATTCTTGTTATGAACATTTTACCTGCCAACTACACTAAAACTTATGGTCGTCATTTAATTAATTATTACCTATTACTTGGTGGTAGACTTAAGCTTCTATATCCAGTTCAAGGTGTCCTATTCCCATCAGTCTGACATAGAATACCATTCAATAGAATGTACACAGGATATTTAATTTGGTTTTGAAAGAATAAGTTAAACCTTTCACTTGCTGTTCCACATTAATTTCAAATTAGTAGGCCAGAAAACTGAAATGTGTGGAGAGATGGGTGTTTTGATTTGTTGCTACCTCCATGTATGTATGTCAATATTACTTCCTTTCACCATATATGTAGAGAGCAGATAAAAACTGGCAAATCTTTTCTTTCAAGTTGAATTCCTATCTACCATAGCAGTGAATCCACTCTATTTTCCACTGTAATAGCTTCTGAGGGTTAGAGAAAATCTAACTTGAAAATCACCAGAATTCGAGATTGTTAGGTGAAGCTCAAAGATTATATTATTAGTTGATCCATAAAGGCCAATTCTGCCAGCATACCTGGCCCAAACACACATCTTCAGTGCATTGCAGAGTAGATTTACAAGAAGTGTTTGGAAGTTATTTTCAAAGTTCTTGTCTGTGTCTTTTGAAAAATTTCTGTTTGCTTCTGTATTCTTCAGCTGTTCCTCTTTGTCTCATCCTAGTAGCATTGCAAGTCTTCGTTTTGCATTTGATCCCTGCAGAGAAAGGAGGGCAGCTGGCATATCTAACCAGAAAAGAAGGAAAAAGAAAGAGAGAGAGAGAGAAAAAAAAAACACAACCCAAAGAAGACTTAAGCATACTAGCTGTCTTTTGAACCTCTTACATATCATGGTTCTGATTAAAAAACAAAAATCCACTGAAGCTAGAGGACTGACTCTACTAATCTTATTGGGTTGTGAACTAGACTTCACTGTCTCCTTTTACATTAGTAGGTAGAAAAAAGAGAAGCTGTATTTTTTTTAACGTGCTGCCAGCAGATGTCTCACACATTTTCTTACAAAAGCAAGATTGATGATTTAACTCACTTTGATTGCATGGTTCCAAGAAAGTGAAAGTTGATGAAATGTTTTTCATTACATTATGGAAAAATCTTCAGTAGCTTCAGCATCAACTATTTTGAGTCATTTTCTGAGAGACAGGTTTACACAGTAATCAAACCAGAACAAAATTTTGGGGGTTCTTTCAGTGTTTCAGTGCTCAATGTGAAACATAATGTACCTAAAAAAAGTCTAACTCCCCACAGTAAAATCAATTTATATTTCAGGCTTTTTCATTTTTTTATTTATTCCTATGTCCTTCACACTGCTCATGCGAAGGGACTCTAAAATGGCCTGGAAATTATGGTTTACCACAAATGTCAAAAGTTTGGCAGAGTACTGTTGATGCAAATGAGGTTGGCTGTGTTCTTCCATAGTAACTGCTTGCATTAATTATTCCTTCTACTATCAAAGGAACACTCTGAATTACACTGTATTTTATGTTGTTTGGCATCATACAGAAATTGCTACTAAAAGCCTCAGAGATCCTGTTCTGCTGTGCTACATCAGCCATTTTCACAGGCTTAGTGCTTATGCTGTGTGCATGAAGTCTGTGCTGACTGCAATCTATTTAGTTTGCTTAGCTGTGGAGCCAGCGAGCGATTAAAAAAAATATATATATACTCCCTGAAGAATTCTTGTTAGCCTGATTAGTCTGATTTCAGAGATGTAATGCAGCAGTAACAGTAGACTAAAAAAGTAGAAGAGTTGTATCTGTTCACTTGAGGTATGAGAGTGGTTATTCAAAATTGAGAGGTACTTCTATTTTTTATAGAAATGAGAGACCTGTCTCCAGAAAGAGGGAAGCTGTTAAGGTGCTTTTGTGCTGTAGTAGTTGCAGGAGAGCCGCAGAGTAGTTACTCTACATTCAGACCCAGTGAGCTCCTGTATACCTGGAAAAAAACAAGCTGTGTGACATAACCCAGCTGTCCTTATTCATGAGAATGCTGGTGCCACAGTAGTAATGATTACTCTGAATATATTACATTTGTGTGTTATTCTGTATAAAGGGGGAAAATAAATGGGAGGATACATCCCCAACAGTCTGAGGGGCAGCTTTTTAGATGGGCAGACAGAGATGCTTTTCAAGGCCTTTTGTGATGAATCATTTTATTTTTCTTATTTTTACATCCCAAATTGAGTCCAATGTTTCTGAAAAGGGAAAAGCAAAGGTCTGGATCAGGAACAAAACAAAAAAAAAATGAGAAGGAGAAGGGAAATAAAAGCATATGCAACAAATAAGACGTAACAATGCAACTTTGTTGTTTTGCTTGTATGTTGTACCCTTCTGTCTGTCTTCTCGTACAGATATTTACACTGTAATTCTCTATTGCGAGCTTGATAAGTAATAACAATTTGACCTGAAGCAGGCATGTGGAAGGTGAATAGCGTATAGGTCCTCATTCTCCACAAGCACACTTGCCCTTCTGAAGGAAGAACAATCTAAAAGCATCACAAAAGCCAACAGGAGGGGTGAGGAAAATGGCAGTGATTCAGACAGTGGGCTCTATATTCCTCAAGGGCAACAGAGAGCAGCATAAACTAAATGCGTAGTTCAGTCATCACCTCTCAAAGACCACAGCAGAAATCCTGGATGCTTGTCTCATCCTTGTCTCCTAAGGCTATCTTTACATGTGCCGCCAATATAATAAATCAGTTGGGGGTTAAGTTTTGGGGACCTGGGACTTTGACACTGAGCTTTAAAATCTTACCCTTTTGGGTAAATATCTTTTTCTGGTTGGTGTGCCAAGCTTCCTTAAAATGCAAACATTAGTGAATGAAGCACCATCAATAGTTTGGAAAATAATTGTCCTTGGTTTTGTGAAGCAGTTGGATGGAAAGATTGTATGAAGACCGAGGAATGATAAGCAACTTTGAGCCATTCCTTCATTCTACAGCAATATTTTGTTCGGATGTGAACAGTAGTATCAAAACTCATGCAAGTTTGGGTTTGTGGTGTTTCTTTTTGGGTTTTGATTTTTGGTTTTTTTTTTACAAATCCTATAGGGGTCTTTCACCACTTTTATAATGTTACATCATTGTTTAATGAGTAGGTTATATAAATGTTACATGTGTTTTGTACTTCCCATATTATTTCAGCTCTCATATCTAAAATACATCTATGTTGATTGATGAATTCTTATCAAAGAGATTGCTTTAAAATAATAAATATTTTCAGCTGGAAGATAAAAAAAAAACAACACCAAAAAAAAAAGCCAACACCAAAAAAACCCTCACTAAAAGCTATAAGTTTGGGTGTCTTCTACTGAAGTAGCTCACCGAAGAAAATACTACCTACTTCAAATTCGGCTTTTTCACAACATCAGTCCTTTGTAGGATAGCAGCATGTAGTTGTCTCTCATATCAATGTGAGCACTGCAAGGCTGTAGTTGTTTTCCCACTGACAGATGCTGCCACAGGCTGAGGTATGGGCTTACTGGTGTCAGTTAAACCAAAGAAATGGAAGCATAGAGTGTGTAAAAAGTGACCTGATGTGGCCCCTTGAATTTTTTTCTGCCTTCATAAGGGTTATGGACTTAACTTGCATTTTGTGGTTTGGCCTCTAAGCCATTCCTAATGTGCTACAAGAGCTGCTCTCCCCATCCCCACCTTGTCCTTCACAGTATGCTTGTGGAGTAGACAGAACATTTTGTGTCCAGCATGATTTCTAATAAATTACCTCATGAGAAGTAATTTGTCATACACATAGCCTCAGGTTTACATGCATAAAGTCAAATATTTGCCTCTCTGCTGCCCTAGCTGCACCGCTTTTCATTCCTGAAAGCGGAGCCAGGCTTCCAGGCATTCCCTGTTGCTTACAACTCTGTTTGCAGTCACACGTTTTATTTGGGCTCCAGTGAAGTCTAAATGTTTGGTCTTGAGTAACTTGAGTCCCTGACAAAGGAAATAACCTTGAACCACTGAAATTTATTGGAATGCTTACTAACGTTTGAAAAAATGTGCTGAAACCCTCTGAATTTGAGAGGGATTATTAGGGCAACAAGCAGGCTACAGTGGCAGAAGGATCCACAGGCACGAATGTTTCAGTTGTGTCTCCAGGACCTCCCTGTCCCTGAGGAAGTGTTTGATGCTTCTTGGCTGGCTGGAATGTTTTAGAAGTAATCACGAAGCCAGGTTTATGGGCAGTATTTGATCGCATTGATGTTCACAAGGCCCGTATGGCTTGGCACACTGCTTTTTCCTGGAGCGTGTGGCTGTGTTGCTCGGAGACTTGACACTCTCAGAAAACCCAGGCTTCCCTGGGAAGGGACTGTAACACCAGCACGCTTCTCCCTGTTTTCAGATTTGGCCTCGAGTGAACCGGGGCTACTTCATCTGGTTTAAGCTATTGTTCGGCTCGTTCTTTTTGCCTTTTACACACTAAAAAAAAACAAAAAGGGAATTGCCTTCTGGCTGTAAAAACAGATAATTCAAGGTTAGACCTGGCCTTGTGAAACACCATTTCAAGATAATGCCCCTGTAAACTAAGCAAGCTATGAATGATTTATATGCTGTCTTCCAGCTATTCCCCAAGAAACTGTGCACCAGTGCGGGATTTCGCTGCTGAACGTAAGCCAATTCAGCCTGTGCTCTGAGCCCGAAGTGGTCGTGTATGGCACACGTCACGACTGGAAGTGCTGTCCCTGCTTGTACGATGCACGACCTCCCGGCCCAGGCTGCTGAGCCTGGCTTAGCTCAGTGCCGGCAGCAGGGATGCAGCTCCAGGCTGGGGCTGGAGTCAGGCAGACCAAAATCGGGCAGGCTTGCAACACACCTAGTAGAGGTATACAGTCCACGTTGTAAATCAAAAGAAATTCAGCAGTTCTGTCAAATGGGGTTGCACTTCTGCTAATGACACTTTATTATGCTCTGGAAAAGAGGTGAGGCTCTGACAGGGTCTAATTATGGGAAGAGGAAATACAATTTCTGCATGCTGCCTTCACTGTATTTCTGCACAGATGTTTTCAAGGGTGGTTTCCAGGTAACTATTGAAATCATAATATAAATATTGGATACTGATTACGTATATTGTTTAATTATCCATTCTTCATATAGCACCAAGGACTTATGCTATGCTATACAAATACGATTATAAAATATATGATGGAAAGAGATGAGGTCATATCCCTCACAAAAGGTAAACAAGGTTAAAATTTGTCTTTAAAAGGAGCGTAGGTTTTGTCTTTACCTTTCACATCTTTCCAGAAGCAGAATTTTGTTGTAAAAATGCAGTTCTTCTTGAAATACTGTGTATAAGACCATTTCAGTAATGGAAACTTCTTCAGTATTACAAACTTTTGCACTTTCAACTCCAGTTCACATCCCTTTACCTTTCTTTATTTGAAAATCCATCATGGAAATTATTTTACCAAGTGAAATGGAAAGGAAAGAATCTGAATAAAATAACATTCATAATAAAAACACACAAGTTTTGTGACAAGATCTTGAAAGGCAAAAATACTGTAGGTTGAGAACACCTTTAATTTAACATAGAATCATGAGCATTTATTAGCCTTTTGTTTCTTCTGTAGGCTTTCCATTATCTAAGGACATTTTAAATTATAAATTGTAATTTAAAAAAGCCCCAACACTTCAATTGTGGTATTAAAAGACACTTTTCCTTCTCAGTCTTCTCAGGTTCTTTTGTTACTTAGATGACAATCTCCATAGAATTTCTCACTTAAAAAATCCCATCAAAATATATCAATTCAAAAAAATTATTTTAATAGAGACCTCCTCCAGGGGACTTCCTCTAATATTAAAGTGGAAAATCATCTCTTTGTTCACTTCAGGAACAACAGTTTTAAATAAAATTTTTTTTAAATCAAATTTTATGTTATCCATTTATGAGACTGTCACGTATTTTTCTTAAAAGCAAAGCAATGAACCCATTTACAACTCAGAATAAAAAGGTGAGAAAGAAAATGTTAACACAAGATAATAGTTGAAATACTCTTTTATAGTTCTTAGAGATTTAAGTATTGCATAAGTATTTAAATATTAAATGTGATAGGTGTTGAAGCTCAGAACTTTAAGGTGGTATTTTAAACTGACAAAATTTGCAAAACCAACAAAGCAGGGAAGTGTATGGAAGAAACACATTTTAGCTAGCTTTGCTCTCCAGTAGTATTGTGTGTATGTAATAGTAAGAGCATTTAGAAGTCTGTCAACATATAATGTCCTCTTTAAGCCCAAAAGTTTAAACATAGGAAAAATAACAGTTCTAGATTCACATTTCGGACTCACTGAAATCCAGGGGAATTCTGCCATCAGTTTCAGTACAGATAGTAATCGTGTTCAGAAATGTGTGTGATTCACATTCACGTATGACGTGTCTACGTGGTCACATTTCAAAGGGTCAAATGTGCTTGTTGGGTGTATTATATTCTGCTTTTACTATCAACCAACATCTACTAACCATTTCATGTCTGAAAAAAAAATTGACAACGACAGAGACCTCACAGCCAAACAGATAGGACAAATTATGGTTCACTGGGCATATGATTTGACAGTCAAAGGATGAGATGATTATTCAGCCAAGACTTTGTTGGGACTTAGTGTCTTTTCCAGCTGTTGTTTGTCAAAGAATGTTGTACTGTTTGTGTTCCTGTAGATCCAAAGGTGGGAATCCACCCCGCAACCCCCAAAATGGGACTTTACTATAGTTTGAATGACTACAAAATTGCTTCATGCTTCTTTTAAGTCATGGCAGCATTTTATTTAAAATAATCAACAAACTAAATTAAGTATCCAGAAGAAGCTGTTCTGGAAATTTGGGACTGGATATACCAGAACTGCTTTGTAGAAAGGCAGAATGACAATACAAGCTGTATTATGGAGGGGCTATGAAAAAAAGGTTTTGTTTTGCTTTTTTTTTTAATTAGATGATCTTAAATCTAGACAATTCACGTGCAAGAGTTTTGAAACAATTGGATCCAGATCTGTCTGTGCTGTTAACATTTAGTTGATTAGGTCTTGGAATACTTGGAATGTTTCAGAGCAATCTATAGATAAGAAAAAGAGGTAGCAGGTATTTTAAGGCTGCCAATCCTGTGTAAACAATAGAATTGTTGACATTAACTTCCATAAAAGAGAAAGTAAGTAATAATGAATGGGGGAACCTGGGGAAGTAGAAACTAACTCAGTATCTTTATGTGCAACTGAAAGATTGTTGATAAAAGATGGTAATGGTATAGTAGCATGCTTATAAACCAGTTATAACTTTAATTTTAAAAAATAGTGCTATATAAAATCAATATTAATTCTATTTCAAATTATTTCAAATAACTACTAAGTTTGAAACTTGAATGAAGAATGTATAATAATCAAACTTACATGGTGCTAGTTTCTGTGGAATTAGTGATTGTCCCTGTAATTGTATTGGAGGTATCTGCATTCTTATAGAACACCAGAATAGAAAATATAATTTATCTTATGGTGTGATTTTGTGTGTGCATGTAAAAAGTCTGAAACAAAACATTTCTTTAATGGAGCAAGAAGAATTTAAAACTGAAACAAGATCCTCAAATGAAACGTGTCTTGGGAAAAATCAATTTATTGCACTTTTGACACTGGATAAAGAAGGAGAAAATTCTTTTTTTTCCCATTTTTATCTATTTCTAGAATTTCTCTTTTAGTTCTAGATACAGTAACACAGTATGTACATGGTGGGGAGCAGAGAAGCTGTAGATGTGGTTGTCTTCTTCAGTTCACTTTAGTGAGCGATTCTCCTGGCTTAATACTGCACTTTGAGTCCTTCATTTCAGTCTCTGCAGGAGATGTAACTACTAAAATATTTTCTGTCTATTTCCTATTGTCCTGTATTTCCCCTGTGTGTCATAGTTAAAACTTATATTATTTTGAATGCATTAGTGTGTCTGTAGGGCACTACAGAACTGCCCGCTCATGTTATAAAATACCTATATTGCTATGAAAATTCATGTTACTGTATTCTACTTTATTTCTATAATTAGTCAAACTCCAAATATTGGCTAACATTTATTGACTAAATCCAATTTTATCTCTAGTAACTATGTTTTCCTCAGGTCTGAAACAGCAGTCCTGAAATCTGTGCTGAATATTAAGCAAAGAATGTATTTCTTGTTTGTTTTATATGACAACTCCCATAAAGCAGTAGATCTTTTCTATCTAATTACTAGCAATATTTTCTTACATTTAAAATGATGGTAAGTGGTAGGATTAATAACATTGAGAATCTGAAAGTGGCTGTTCGCTTTAAATTGTTCAAAGCAACAAAAACATAAGACTGTTTTTAAAACCATTTGGAAAAGTTAAAGACAACTGAATTGTTATGAAGACACGGTTGTTTTGCGTAAAAGTAGGTAAAGTTATGACTGGTAAATTTAAAAACACCTAAAATGCTTAGAATTTTAAATGTTACAAATTAAGCCTCATTTATGGATTAAATACCTTTTTTAGAGTAATTTTGTAAATGTTAGGGGGAAAATTATTTTGTTGAAATATAGAATGAGAAAGTTTTATCACCAGTGATAGTAGGGGCAAATTTATGGGAGGCTTTGGGAGAATCAGAGTGCAGGCTTTTCCTTCCCTGTGACCACATGCTGGATTCACTGACTCGCTACTTGTTTTAGTCTAACAGGAAACTGAAGGGTTGGCATGCTTGGCAGTTGCCTTAGCTGCTTTCTCCCTGCAGAGATACCTTCATTTTCTTATTTCCACCATCTCCTGAGATATAAGGACCAGTGTTTTCAAAGAGATTTTTGATTTTTACTTTCTCCTTTGTGAAGGTGTGCAGCACCACAGAAGCCCCTGTCTTAACTAGAAGCTTTAGTTGCTTGAGATTTCTGAAAGTAATGTCTCCTGTTCAGCTGGCCATAGCTTATGGCGCTGGAGAAGGAAAACAAGAACTACTTCCCATAAAAACCTATTTTGAATGTCTCTTTGGTGACTACTAGTAGGTATAATATATAATTTATAGGATATTAAAAGATTTCAAAATTTAATATCCAGACTAACAAAGCTGAAAAATGTTTCTGCTGCACATGATCCTGGTCAGCCTTTCAAACTGTAACAGTTAGACAGAAATGGCTTCACTGGCTTTTAGCAATAAATGCTAAAATATGTGTGTTTTTATACAAGGGCCATTCATTGAAGACTTAATTGAAGCCTGAAAAAAAAGAATTAAAACGAATCTTCGGGAAGTTTCAGAATGAAATTGAAGTTCAGGCTTCAGGGGCACCCTAGTTCAGGTGTGTGGACAGCATGTGATTCATGATAGCCCTGTCAGGTGTCATCCTGACAATAAATAAAATCAGCAGTTAGGAGGTATCTGCCAAGCAGTTCATACCCCAGGCAGTAGACAATGCTGCCATTTCTCACCCTTAAAGACCAGTCATCCTTTTATATTTTTTATTAGTCCCGCATTTCAAACTATGACAAGTTTAAAAATGGGAACAAATATATTCAATGTTCTTTGCGTAACAACTGAGGCCCAATAAACGGAATTAGCATTGGGAACGTTGGCACGTAAGCCAAATAAAACTATTTGATCCATGTTGATTCATGAGCTTGTCATCAACTAATACAGAAAACTGCCGTGATTATAAATCATAGGGTGCTATGTGTAAATTGAATTTCACAACTAACTTAAGAATTGCCCCTATATGAAAATGTAAAAGAGAGAAAAAGAAAGGGAAACATGAAAAAGTAATAACAAAAATATATTTGGAATATGGTAGTGCTAACATAAAATACTGCTGTGTTTCAGAAGTCATTCATGAAAATGGAGAAATTTTCAATAGTACACATCACCAACACAGCTGTTGTAGCTAATGGAATGTTTTCTACATGCCCATATAGACAGCTAAGAAAAAAGTCCACTCAATTCTTGAGCACACTGCAGGTGTCCAAAGTCACCATGCCAGCAATGATCACACTCCTGCCACACACAGGAGGTTGCGTTTTAAGTGTCTCATTCTTTGTGACTGTCTCCATTGCTAGCCACCTTCATCTCTCATAATCTTGAAATGTGACGTTTTCTGGCTATCATCCTTTCAATTATAGCCACGAAGGTATAAAAGCTATGCTTTTCAGGTGTAAAGGGAATTTAATGTCCGTGTCCTGTTGTCAATATTTTATGCCATGTTTGCCAACTACTTTCTCAAATGGTTTTCGTTATAAAATGCACAAACTTTGTTTCAGCTCCAAATAAAGGTTATTTTTCCCTGAAACTGGATACAGTGCAAAGAATGGGGGGAGCAGGAAAGAAGGGAAGGATATCATAGGAAGAAAGTTAGAAACAAAAATGCCTGCTGATCCTCCCTGGACAGATGGTATTCTCAGAAGAATCAATTCTTTGAAATTATTTGCAGAGTTTTCGAGAATCTATCAGAAGACTAAATTCACGTAAAATAGTTATCTGTCTTTAAAAAACTAATTTGAAAGGATTGACTGTTTCTCCTTTTTTCTTTCTTGGTGGGAGCGTGTTGCTAGCATGCTTGCTGTCTTTTCTCCAGTGAATGGTTTTGCCAGTGTATGACTTTTTACACTGTTGTTTTGCAAGTGAAATATTTTTCGGCATTCCCTCTTAAGATCGTCAGGTTTTTGTTAGTCATGTGATAAAGCCGGACAAATTCAACTATGCTGAATTTATAAGCAAATATGCAGCTTTCGATTAATTGTTGAATCTTCAGTTCTTTGGGGTCAGTTCTTTCACCTAATCTTTTTTTGAGGCTTTTAATGCTACCATTCCCTGCAGAATGACAGGAATTCATATGGGATTTATTGGCATCAGTCAGCTGCTGCTGTCTGATGCTAGTACTGTGACCTGTCAATCACAGGTAAAGTAATTTAATAAATTGTGTCATGCTTTGGATGGATTATTGAGGGGCTGTCCATAAATGTAAAAATCAAATCTTATGGTTCTTAATTGTTTGATTATTAGATCTTTTATTAGAAGCATGAGATGCCTTTTTAAGAAGAGGCGTAGTTCTCTGAAGAGACCTGTTTTTATTTTCTTTGGCTAAAGAAGTTTTTATTTTCTGTGGCTAAAGAGGTATTAGTTCACACTAAGTATAGCCAGATGTACTAGCCATTGTCAAGAGTGTTTTGGCATTGTGTTCAGGAGTTTTCACAAATATCTTGCTAAAAATGTAAGCTATAATCTTGAATGTATTTTTCCATATCAAATAATATAAAACATCTGTGTGAGAAATTCTATGCTATTATTGACAGTGCTAAATTTATGCTGCATGAATTGAACTGAACACGCATACTTTGAAGTGGTTTCTGACAATCTGTGAAGTGCTGCAGGACTTTTTGTGCTTAAATGCAACATTCCACATGAAGAAGTACAGTATGTTTCAGCTAAACAATAAAAATTGTCAGAAGAATTATATGCATATATATACACACACAGAGCATTAATGTTTTTTAATAAGGATGTTGTAAAACACTAAATCTGATGTTTTAAAGTAACTGTTCTGAGCACTAAGGTCTTTTCACAAGTGAGTTTTGTAGTGTTTTGACTTTCCTAAGCCACGTGGAGAATTGTACTCATCAATGTTTAGTGTTGTGTTCCCATGAAAAATTCACAGTGTCAACCAGTAGTTATTAATTTTGAATCATTTGTCTGCTTAATGGAAAACTCACAGGAACTCTACAGAAGGATCTGGCTGACTCAGCCTGGGGTCACTTGTTCTGAAAGAAAAAAATCCACCATTTCTTAGAGTGTTTGGTCACTCCTACACTGGATGTATATTCATGGCTATATAAAAACATCACAGAAGCTTTTTACATTCAACTTATAAGTCGCCCTTGCTAAGAAAGGGAAAGGTGTTTACTAAAAACTAGCGATATGGAGCTTTATTAAGGCAAACAAAAATGGTCAGCTGTTTATGGAGTCACAGAAAATGTTCCTTGATTGATTATTATTGCCAAACTGACAATAAAGAGAAAGCTGGACGAATCTGTTATATAGAAAGTTTCCTATTAAATTCTCAGTCCAAATCCATTCAGAATTTTCAATATTTCACCTTCTGATCTCACCAACAGAATTTTGGTTTGTGATCAGCAGAGAGAGAGTTCTTGCCTCGAGGGAAGTGTTGGGCATTTCTGGCCTACAACACTGCAAACATGCCTGACAGTAGCTTAGCTTGGAAAATGCTTGTCCTACTATGTCGTACCAGTAATAACTGATTGCTGTGGTCACTCCCCTGAGCTATATTCTTGGCATTGGTGAATGGCTGGATATTGTCAGAGGAAGGGCCTTTGATTTAGATTGGTTTTTTATCCCCCACTATTGTGATTTGTCACTCAAAGTTCGACCAGTTTCAGAATACAGAATAAGATATATCTGCTCAGTTTTTGGCTTTTTCTAGGTAATGGGGAGATTTATTGTCAATGAGAAGGACATTTAACTAGTTGGAAATTGCAGATAATGAAGGATGAAAAGTGGGGAAGGATCCATTTTAGTAGACAGATTATTCATACTATTTGTTTTAAGGGAGTTTATCATTCTACCTGTGAGCTATGCCTAGAATCAAAAAAAACCAAAACACCTCAGACAAATCCCATATGACTCAGCTTTTATTCCATACGTATGTATTTAAGATTGAAATAACAATACCTGTACTGAAATCTCCTCAAGTGACTGGGACTTTCTCCATGTCTAGGCCAATGCTTACCAACGAAAGCAGGATTAGACCAGCCACATGGAGCATTTTTAGCTACCCTATGAATTTAGAAGCTCTGATGTTGCCCAGTAGGTATGCAGATAAATATATAGTCTTCATATATACGTCAACACAGGGCATGTGTGTCCTTTTTCTCTGTAAAGCATTATTTTTACTGTCACAGTCCAGCGACAGGTTTCTTTATAAATATGAGGTTTTTCTTTTTGGTTGAAATGACTATGTAAAAAGTTTAAAAAGGAGGAGAAATATGTGCATCTAATGCATGTCACTAAGATAACCATGTAAACTAAAAATGAATGTTGTGATGTCTATCACAATTTGTAATTATGCCTTTTTAGAATCTTTTTGGCAATGCTGTAAAAAAAAATGGATGCTGTCTTCATTTCACATGGCACTGCAGTACAGTTTGCCCACTGAATTAATTTGCTAGTAGTATGAATTGTATGGTGTCTGGTACGGTAGAGCTCTGGGAAATTAAAAGTTTTCATTGTGTGATAGGGGGACAAATCTAGAAAGAGATCAAGAAAAAAGAATGATGAAAGGGTAGATGTTCAAAGCTTGACAAAGGAAACAGAAATCTGATTTGTTTGTTCCTGTAGCATTAAAAAAACCCGATTTATTAAATAGTACATTAGGAGCTCCTCAGCTTATTCCTCAGTAGAGATCTCATTAAGCAAAAAAAATTGTTCTTAAAAGCTATGTGCAGAAGATCAGATGTCTCAAGATACAACTGCAATAGTTTATATTTGCGTTAAGTATATTAAAAATACAAAAGGCTTTTTTATGGATTGTTGTAATGTTTAAAAGCCATCAATTAAAAATAAATACTATTTAAAAGAAAAAGACATCAGGATCAAAGTGTTCCCTGCTGGATCACACTTTTTAATGGCATGGATTAATGCCAGTTTCTTAAGTGACGCTGAGCAAAAGTTCCAAATGCAGTAAATACCACAGTTATCTGCCCAAAATCAAATAAGACGTAAATCTTTAAACTCTCTATAAAATCATTAGTTCTAAGAATTATGCTGTGAGTTTGGGATCTGGGAGACCTGGATCAGTTGTTTGCTCAGACTTCCTGCAAACCTAGGCTATTTTTCTGTGCTCTTCTGCAGAGACCCAAGGTTACTCACTTCATGCTTAGCCCAAAAGCATGGGCTTTTGGCCATGCTATGGTTACTGTAAGTAATTGTATTAACTTGTAATTCTGCTCTAGATACTATGTGTTCTCCAGCGATGTAATTCAGCGGAACTGTATAATTCCCAGTCTGGAAGTGGTTTATGTCTGGCTGGTTTGTAGCTCAGAAAAACTCAACTCAGATTCATCTGCTGTAGAGTTTGTAGGCAGACACCTAGCTTCTCTGTGTATCTTGTTCTCTATATATTGCTATTAAGGACAATTATGCTTTCCCACTGCTGTATTTTACAGATAAACACATTAGTTATGAGGTACAGGGGAAAGGAAACCATAAATGTTCATTTATTAATTTGCTAAAACACATCCAAGGAGATTACACAAAATATATATACATGTCTGAAGGCCTAGGATTTTCTAATTCATTCATCTAAGCAGTTAACAAAATAGAACTAATTTATTATTTACTAAATTTTTTGAACATCTCTGTTTAGTGATTTTATAAACATAAAGGATACAAAATACTTTGTCTATTCAGGGATGCCAATTTGAAAATAAGAGATTTTTAAAATGCTTCTGTGTTCTTTGAAGTGCAGTAATATTGAAGCTAAGTATCGGTATCTGCGAGATGGCAGAAGCGCAGGTGCATATGTTGCAGGGAAATTTTTACGTTCTAGACCTAATCTCACCGACATCAGTGGTAATGTTGCTGCTGACTTCAGTGGGAGCAGGTACTCATTCTAAAAGCATCTGTAGTAGGCCAACTTTATGCAAGTGAATAGTTCTATTGAACTCAAAACCAGTTTTATATCTAGCCTATAAAAAATACTTGGATTCTGCTTACAAGAGCTGGCCTTTAGAGATTATACATGCCTTAGTATCAGGGGCCATGACATTTATGTTTTATTCAGCAGCAAGCACTCTGCTTGCTGATGATCTTTCCACTAACAAGTAGAAACACTTCAAAAAGTGATCAGGGTAGAAAGAGCATTTGCATTTTCTGCTGAACTTGAGCTTCAACCTTTTCTGTTGATTTATTTATATTGTTATAGACTACTTACGTTTGTCAATCCTGTTTTTAAAATAAGAAGGGTAATATACTAAAAGAATATTTTACTAGGCTATGTGGTGACTTTTCTTTCAAGAAAACGCTGCTAACTCTGTCTTCTTACTTTGCTGTCAGTCACCTACAAGTTAGTAGCAGCTTTGAGCGTCAAAACTCATTCTGAGAAATTTAACTGCTCTCTCTGTACAATTCTTTCTCCTATCCTATCTTTTGCAGCAGAAAGTCCTGGCTCCAAACACATAAAACTAAAGGATTTGTTAGAGGTCCTTCTTCCTCTATGTTTATGAGGTTATAGACAAAGTCTCATGTAAATCTGTGGTTCTGGAGAGAGAATGAAGCAGTATGGAAGAAGAATATATGTTAGTCATAGTATGGTTTGCTGATGCATGTTTTGATCTGTTTCTCTTGACTTTCAGCTTTATCTTTGCTCTCACAAATGTCAGTTCCATTAATCTCTCCATAACAAGTAAACTGAGAGAAGGCTGTTTCAGCCATGGCCTGCCTATTTAAAACAGTATGGTTAGGTCAGTAAGAACTCATCTATGATTTACTCTAGGCAACAGGCTATATTCAGAGCTGAAAGTACTGCTTGGTGAGAAATACACTCAAAAGTATATAAAGGGATGTCATTTTCAGTGGTGTAGATCTCATCTTATTGTCGAGTATTGCAGAAAATACTTGATACATTCACCCAACAGTTTTAACAAACCATCAAAATCAGTCTGGATTAAGCCCTGTGTTCCTACTGTAATTCATGACTAATTATATACCGTAATTCATTCCAAGTTACTAAGATTGGAAAGGTCAGTCTGGTTCAGTAACTGTTGCAGAGACATAATGTCACTCAGAAAATACACAAGAGTTAGTCTAACAAATACCATTCCCAAAGCTAGAATATTATCAGTGACACTGTTGGATAAATAAGGCTTGCTAACCAATTTTTGAAAGTACTTTCAAGAGACACTTGTCCAGAATAGGTCAAGATACTTTTCCATTTCTTTGTGGTCTTCTGTATGTTCAGATGAATTTATGGTTTTCTTTTTAAATGCATGTATTATTTTTCAAATGAGATAAAATTTGTAATATCTTCTAGTTGTCTGTGTCGGGTTGCTTCTTTTTTACAAAATAAAAAAGACAAGACCTGCAGTCCTCACTCACCTGAGCGTTTTACTTTCATTGTTGCCTACGTGTAGACATAGAAGCTTCACAGGTTGGAAGTAAGAGAAAGTTACCTCTATAATATCAAGATTCAAAATTTTGGTGCCCAGTCTGTCATGCATGAAAGCAAAATTTGCCTGAAAACAGTTTAATCAAGGTGGATAAAATCTACCTTTGAAAGCATCACTTTAGATAATTTTCCATCTTAGCTGTTTATATAATAGTTGCCATCTGAAAAAAAAAAAAGTACTATCTATCAACTATAGCGTACAGCAGCATTTAGGAGAACAACAATTTTCCGGCACATTCTTTGGAAAAAGAAGCATGTGTCTCTGAAACAATAACTTTATTTGATCTTGTTAGTTTTAACATACTCTTCTGTTTTTTTAAATTTGCTTCAAATCCATATCTCAAGCTCTTGTGGTGTTCTGAAGATCCTTTTCTCCTTCATCTGCATTTAAGTGCAGCTGCACTATTTGACGCATTTATTTCTACATAAATTAATCACACTGGTGGTATCTTTCAATAGTGTCTTTCTGGAAAAAAAAGATTTCATGTGAGTGAACTTGCCCTGTGTGAGACTGCATTGCTGATGTAATCCCCCATCCATCGCCTGGAAATTTGTAGGTGAAAATAGCAGCAAGCCTTAGCTTTAGCAAGAAACATGATGTCCTCATGCATACAATATCCCTTTGCTTTTTAACTGAAGCTGAATCATGCATAATTGACTGTCTGTAATGTACAGAAAGTGCTTTCATGTCTGTATAACATTTTTATACTGATTTGCATGAGTACTGTAATGTATTCTGATTGAATATATTCTGAATAATTTTTAAAACAGAAGACATTAGAAAACCTCACAAATAATCAGAATGATAAAAGAGAAGCAGAACTGAAAAGAACAAAAAGTTCCTGAGACATTTTAAATGTTTTTCTAGACAGTTAATATCTGTAAAGTGCTGTCAGTCTAAATGCAGAAGTTTTTTATTCCAGTCGGTAAGAAGGGATAAGTGTAATACTGATGGAATGAATCCTTTGACACTATTACAGACGTGATCACAAATTATGTTGATTTTTGGTGTGCTAAAGTTAGGTCTTTCAGTAATACTCATTTTACAGCTGTAATGTATATTTTTCAGTGAAGCCTGTCTCTAGCCTAGTCTTCTGTCTGAAAGAAGTGCTACTGCATGCAGTTGCTGCTTGCGTAGTTTTGTATCCAAGAGACCAAGACACATTGCAAGGTTCCAAAATGATGTTGTGACCAAAATGAATATTCTAACACTTTTAAATATGAGCAGTTTTGAAACCTCTGAGGGCTTAATGCCAATGGCATAAATCATTTGTTGATTTAAATTGATAAAAATCCATCCAAACTGAATGATTCATGTTCACTCACACCAAAAATAATTTGATGCAATGTAAATTCTACTTGTGCTAAAAATCTAAATTTTAACTTCCAAATTATAATGACCTTTGAGAGAATTACATCCCTCTTATTCCCAGCTGGGGTTTGCTGTATTTGTGATAAATTACTTTTCTCAAACACATATGAGTGGTGATGTGTTTTCCCTAGGCTAATATTTCATAAACTGTCAAAGTGACCACAGACCCTGTAGGAGGTTAGAAGAATAAGTAAATCAAGCTGTTACTTCTAATATTGTCCCAAACTTTATTGCACTTCATGGGGCTTAGCTTCTGAATGCTTGCCATTGGTTTTCAGGTGTAAAATCATTACTTAGTCGTCAACCTAGTGTTTGTATGTAGCAGTTGTTGTTATATGCAAAGGATGCTGTAATAATGTGAAGGATCTGTTAAATTGCAGAGCAAGGAAATCTACAGGAGGACTTCATGCCCATGCATCAGAAATTAATTGCAAGACGAGAACCAGTGTTACAGAATCTCTGTGAAGTGGCATAGGAGTACAACTGTTTGGTTTGGGGGTGGCGTTGCAACTATGCTCGCATGTATGTGCTTTATCTAATTAGAACTTCAACACTATTGGCTTTTCAATATGCACTTTGAGCAAAATGGGTGCAGCGTTGGTTTCTTCTCTAGTAAACGAGATTGGCTAACAGAACACTGCAAGTAATGTAATTATGTATTTAATTAGTTTGATTGCTTTTGACAGGGACAGCATATTGCCATTATTGCTCCACCTTGCTTAGGGTTGTGGAATATATTTTAATTGATTTGTTTCATTTCAAGGCTTCATCAAAAGCCTTTGAGGTATGTTGCCACTGGCTCAATATTAATCAGAAAACATTATCAGCACTTTTGCTTGCTCGTTTTATTGGAAGAGTAGCTTGTATCCTTTCCATGAGCAAGAAAACATTTGAAGACTTTAAAATAGAATATATGGTCTTGTCTGAGAATACATATTGCATGTAAGACAGAGGACTCAAAAGTAAACAGACATCACTAATACATGTAGGACTAAGCCTGCTTTTATGTAGACAATAACGTGGGTGGAAATACCACCACCGTCTCCAGTGATGCCACAGGGCCTGCTTGCCTCCGGCACTTAGAGTCTTCATTTTGAACTGCCCAAGAATTTTGTAGGTATCTGTTGATGTCAAATGTAAATTTGTTGAAATGAAAACTAAGGGAAAGAGAGTGGAAAGAAAAGGGAGAAAAGTTTTTGCAATCAGAAGATTTTGAATTTGTCAGAACAAATCATTTGCAGTCTCCAGTATCAAAGAAAACGGGGGGGGGGGGGG
>Ga0065711_1026981_pt1 | contig 56050 bp, 38 predicted proteins | sample Hoacrofraction12_FD_59098 | JGI IMG/M metagenome (GOLD analysis project Ga0065711, IMG submission 59098) | Hoatzin crop microbial communities from Cojedes, Venezuela - Epithelial fraction 12 v2 (version 2) | ecosystem: Host-associated > Birds > Digestive system > Esophagus > Crop | place... | reverse complement strand
TTTTTTTTTTTTTTTTTTTTTTTAACTGGCAAACGCCTATTCATTGCCCATCTGGGTAAGAATGGCCTTTGCATTTTCACACCCATTCTTTCCTATATGGTTGGTGAATACCCCTCCAATCAGAACTTGCTTCACAGAAAAGGGACAAAACCATTTTACAGGAGTTTCTCAGAGTAAGTCCATTGGGACCTCTACATCATGTTTACTGGACAAAAAAAAGGGGGGGGGCACTTAACAAAGACTACTTGAATTTCACAGAAAGGTTCTCACTGTCTCGAGTTTAAAAGAGTGGCAGGCCTGAGAAGAGCCTGAGACAGCAGTCATTTTCCTGAGCCAGGCATTCTGTGCAGTGACGACTAGGTGAGTGTGCGCGTGTGTAGCTGAGTCTTGTGAAGAGCTGACACACTTTCTGGCTTGCACAAGGCTCTAGAAGTCTTTGTCAGAATGTGGCATTTACTTTAGAACTTAACCTGCATTGGCAAGTCTACCTTTTATTGGGAGCTGGACTTCAGCTTGGAACAGCATACAGTAAGGGACAACCACAAAACTTGGATCTGGACACAGTTTCTTGCAGAGAGGGAGAGGAGCTGCATGGGACAGAGGGTTTTGCTACAGACCATTCTCTGGAATTTGTTAAAGCTGCTCTTTCGTACCTCCGTGGTTTGTGTAGTAGTGTCTCTGACACTATTGCAAATGATTTGTTTGCCTGTACTTTGAATAGGTATGGTTTTCAGTCTTGAATGTCAAGGAAGGTGGCCTGGAATAAACATCCTCAAAATCTGTATTAGCTTTTTGTATCATTTGTTTTGTGTCTTTTCCACCCACCCCTCTTGTTTTGTCCTTAAGGAGTGAATTTCAGTTGTTTCTCAGTCAAATAAGTGGTAGATGTTCTAATTTCACTTGAAGAAGTAAAGAAACGAGAAAAGGATTTTTTTAAGGGAAAACTCTGGTATATCAATAGCAACCAAAAAGTACTCCATGCCTTTTATGAAGTGACTCGATTGACTTTCAGACCAGTTCCTACACCTCAAGGTGCATCCTAGATCAGTTCTATAGGAGAGCTATTCACATCACTGTCGTAAATACATATAAACTTCTTTTCTTTAGCCTTGATTAAACCCAGCTGTCTGTTTTCATCAAGTTAGCTAATGACCAAATTCATTGTGGCTACACAACTCGCTTCCCCCAGCCAGGATTTGAGAAGGGCTGCTGAAACTTACAGGTGAACCTTGCCCTTCCTCCTTTCTGTCCATAGTCTGTGGATAAGTGGCAGAATTCACTTTCCCAGGGATGTCACCCGGTCTCATGGTACGTATCACAGCTTTCTGAAAAGGAGTTGGTCCTGAGGATGCATTTTTCAGAGGTCCACTCAAAAAGTTCATTTTATCTGCCAAGGTGCATAGGAACAAAACAGATTTCTTTGTACTTGCTCAGGTCAAGACACCTCTGGTATGTGTGGAATATTCCACCTTGTGGAATAGGCAAGGCAGGATTTTTGGTTTATTGAATTAGACTGCTGCAGATTCCTTATTATTATCATATACCTCATTTGATAAGCTAGAACATAAACTAGAGGTCATTCCCTTTTCCAGAAGTGCATCTTAAACACATGTTTGCATGAAAAGGGAGCCCTAGGGCCAAACCAAGTAGTAATTGATGCTTACTGATGGAAAGATTTCTAGCATACTGTTAGGCTGCCTTTCAAAGGGAGATGCAGATAAATAGGTAGCTATGCAATCACTTGCTATGGCCTACAAGTAGGTCTTGAAAACAGGTGTCATCTATTTATCATTAATTTTTCACCCTTCAGTTTTCCCACCAGCATAAAGCTTTTACCAAGTTCTCTTCCTTTCAGATCAAGGATTCTGACTTTTTTATTTAAATACATCTTGAATCCTCATGTGATCTGGCATGTTGGGAAGGAAAGCATCTGGAACTGCCCTGGAGGCCTCTGAAGAATAACTCTATCTGGAAGGAGGAGGGCATACATCTCATCTGTACGTTATTTTGTGTAATAATAGTTGCAGTGCCCTTGAAGGAAAGTCTCCCAAAGATATTTTTCCAGTCCTATGATCAGTCTCATCAGAGGAGGAAACAGCTTTCCTGGCAGAGCTTATGAAGAAGACAGGTGTGATTCACAACCTCCATGATACTGTTAGTGGTTTCCTCCTTGTTTCCGCTGTGTGAGCATCCCTCCTAGTGCCCTAACCTCACATTGAAAATAGTACCCTTCTGGTACTGGCTCGTTTACATCTGTTAGCGTCAGGCTTCTGCAGACAGCTTGACCCTCAGGATTTCCAGTTCCTGACCTTTATGCCTCCCTTTTGTCATTCAGCTACTTCAGAGAATTAAAATAACCACCTGTGTCCAAGGTGGTTTCTCTTTGAGCCACCAGGGTAGAGGGTGCTTGAGAGGTCAGGAGTGGATAAATGAGAAGGAAAAGGCAGAGGAGGGAGGACGCCACATTTTCCTGCAGATTGCATTGAGTAGTGTTCTGCTGCCTCTGTATGAGATGTAAAGCACCCTTTAGGCAGGAGCAGAGGGACATTGTTGGGCTAAAAGGCATGTATATGAAACCACTTTCAATGCCATTTGTTTGCTTTGTATGTTTCTGTTAAAACAGACAGTGACAATAAGCTAGTTTAATTAACTCATGCTTCCTACCAAATTTCACTTTTGGATTCTCACACATTAGGAAGTAATTGTGGCAAGGGGGGGTTATAGCTTTTGTACAAATATTCAAGACAAAATGCCTGTAATACTAGTGGTGATTTTGCATTACTTTGTGTACTTTTCTGGGAACCAAGTTGATGTACGTACTACAAATGCCAAGAGAAAGAAATTATTAACAATTTTTTATATGTTTACCATTCAAAAGGCAGTTGGTTCTTCACAGTTAAAAGGTGAAACCGTCGTTTCTGCCCATCAAAATCTAAATACACAAAAAATGAGTAAAGAATAGGAAGGGAAACAAAAAAGCATTAAGACTAAAGTAAGCAACATGGCGATAGGGAAAAGTGGATCAAGAGATTAAGAAGTTACTTTTTAGTCACTTGTAAAAGTTAATTTTGAAGGATACGTTGGCTCTGTACCCAAATCGGTTGATGCTTTTCTAAACTGTTCTCTATTTAGATTATTCAGCCAAACTAAGACAAAGTCTTCCTTAGAGTGAATGTCTGTAGTTTTCCAGTTTCTGTCAAGTAAATAACAGCAGGAGAACATTTGTTTTTTTATGATGGCATTCTGGTGCCAGTCAGAACTTGGGATATGGTAAAAATGAAGAGGACAGCTCGTGTTAACTTTTTGCTTTGGGTTCTTACAGAGGACTGTTTGTCACTATTGGGTAGCAAATGTTCTAAACCACAACCCCAGACAAAACTGTGCGTAGGATTTTAGGAACATTTACAGCCTAAATCTTGAACTAGATTTGGATTTTACAAAGTGACTGCCAGTTTTTTTGATACAAGTAACTGTACCATAAAACACAGGATCCATGTTCCTTAAAACACCAATCTAGACAGAAATCACATTTGCATATAGACTCTCCGTATTAACAGCTTGGTGTAAAGGGTCATTAAAGTAAGAATCTGATCTTTGCTGGCTTGGATCCACATCCAAACAGCCTAAAATCCAGCTTTAATCCATGTGCTGGTTGTTTACAATTGGCTGGGTCTGGGCTTTTTAAAGCCAGATAAGCTGACAAGGAAGTTCAAGGCCCAGGAATGTGGTTGGAATTTAGGCCCAGCTACACCTCTCTTCATCCGCTTTTGTCCAAAAATTCAGGACTTGAACTTATGCAAATGAGTAGTGAGGTTTACTTCTAGCTTTACAAAGGGGATGTCTTCTTAGCGGTGCCTTTTTGTGTGATTTTTACGGTATAATCTGTTTTGTTTACCCAGTGGGCAGTCACTTTCGCCAATGCCCTGACTGTGGCTCTGCAGAGGACAAGACTCAGTCTGTTCTTTTCTTGTTTTTTTGTCACCTGCTTTGCTACAGGTAACATCAGTTGCAAGGGGATGACAGAGCGCATTCATAGCATCAATCTTCACAACTTCAGCAATTCTGTGCTCGAGACCCTCAACGAGCAGCGCAACCGTGGCCACTTCTGTGACGTGACGGTCCGCATCCACGGGAGCATGCTACGCGCCCACCGTTGTGTGCTGGCGGCTGGCAGCCCCTTCTTCCAGGACAAGCTGTTGCTGGGCTACAGTGACATCGAGATCCCCTCAGTGGTGTCAGTCCAGTCTGTGCAAAAGCTCATTGACTTCATGTACAGCGGGGTGCTACGGGTCTCACAGTCGGAGGCCCTCCAAATCCTCACAGCTGCCAGCATCCTGCAGATCAAGACTGTGATTGATGAGTGCACAAGGATTGTCTCACAAAACGTGGGAGACGTCTACCCAGTGATTCAGGATTCTGGCCAGGAGACACCCAGGGGAACACCTGAATCAGGCACCTCGGGGCAGAGCACTGACACAGAGTCTGGCTACCTGCAAAGCCATTCGCAGCACAGTGTGGACAGGATCTACTCAGCCCTCTATGCCTGTTCCATGCAAAATGGCAGTGGGGAGCGCTCCTTTTACAGTGGGGCTGTGGTCAGCCACCATGAAACAGCCCTGGGGCTCCCCAGGGACCATCACATGGAAGACCCCAGCTGGATTACCCGGATCCACGAACGGTCGCAACAGATGGAGCGGTACCTCTCCACCACTCCGGAGACCACACACTGCCGCAAGCAGCCACGCCCTGTCCGAATTCAAACCCTGATGGGCAACATCCATATTAAGCAGGAGATGGAGGATGACTATGACTACTATGGCCAACAGAGGGTGCAGATCCTTGAGCGCAATGAGTCTGAGGAATGCACTGAGGACACTGACCAAGCAGAAGGCACTGAGAGTGAGCCCAAAGGGGAGAGTTTTGACTCGGGAGTCAGTTCCTCCATTGGCACTGAGCCCGATTCCATGGAACAGCAGTTTATGGCTGGTCTGGGCCGGGATGGGCAGCAAGAACCTTCTCAAGCAGATCAAAATGACGTCCCCGCTGATGGCACTCAGCCACAGCAGCAGCAGCAGCAGCATGTAGATGCCAACTCTTCCTCGCCAGAGAGAAACAATGACGTTGAAATGGACAGCAAAGTGCTCACAGTCAATAACAGCACCGAAAAGGGGATTCTGCAGCCTTCTGTCAACACAACTGTTGCCCAAACATTGCCAACCACACAGATCTACTTACGCCAGACAGAAACCCTCACCAGCAATCTGAGGATGCCACTGACTCTGACCAGCAACACTCAGGTCATTGGCACAGCTGGCAACACCTACCTGCCTGCCCTTTTCACCACACAGTCTGCTGGCAGTGGCCCTAAGCCTTTTCTCTTCAGCCTGCCCCAGCCTTTAGCTGGCCAACAGACACAGTTTGTGACAGTGTCCCAGCCTGGCCTGTCAACCTTTACTGCCCAGCTGCCAGCCCCACAGCCCTTGGCCCCATCTGCGGGCCACAGCACAGCAGGTGGGCAAGGTGAAAAAAAGCCTTATGAGTGCACTCTCTGTAACAAGACTTTCACCGCCAAACAGAACTACGTCAAGCACATGTTTGTACACACAGGTAAGAGTATGTCCCTTTGGCTTATAAATGAAGCCAGAGAAAGTCCTTGACAAACATGGACTTAGATTCTGTTTCCCAGCCTGTTGGCCCCCAGTACAAACAGGAGGGAGAGGTTATCCAGGGAGCTGGTATCACTGAACGCTTTCTGAGCATACGGCATTGAAGTTGAGCCCCTGCGGACACGTGTAGGTCCGCTATAGAGGCCTAACTGTGCATGATGCAGAAACAAGCTGATTTTACTTGTAATAAAATATATCCTGCACCCATCCAAGAAAATCGTAAGCATTTGTTGTCCCCTGTAAGCTGACCAGGCAACGTGAAGTGGAAGTGGCATGAGGAAGCTGTAATAAGTCATTAAAGGAAAACTGTATCTGAAAGTAAATTTGGAGTTTTTTCAGGAAGTTTTTCTGTACTTCACTGAAGCTGATTGCTATAATCCTGTGTCTCTTGGTAAGTCAGATGTTTCACTAGCTGCAAGTACAGAAACATAGGGCTCAATGAGAAAAATTTAAAGTAATATATGAAGAACACATCAGCACCCTTTTTGTTTAAAAACGCATTTGCTTTAGTATATGGTCTTTTGAGACGATATAGGTAACCATATTTACTACTGAGCCAAAACTGCCTTTTCTAGCTTTGTGAAGTTGTGAGACTTCAAAGCAAGGAGATATATGTATCTTACATGGAGAAGTTATCCTGGGTTCAAGACTAAATTTTTCTTGCTTTACCCCTCAGCTCATTCTGATGTTGGAGAGAAATTCTAGTTTAGAGAAAGAGTAAATATTTCTCTCACCAAGCAGTGGTTTTGTTAACAGCAGATCTTAAAATAAATGCTGGTTTTGTGATACATGGAGTAGAACCTGGAGAAATTGTCCAAGGTATGGGAGGAGTGTAAGTCATGCCTTCCTATTGTATCCAATAGATTTTACTTCCATGTGTGTCTGTAGACTTTTAACTTCTATTTATCTATAGTTACCACTTAAATGAAATTTTTCTCTGGACATCTAAGGCAGTGTGCAAAAAGGTCCAATTCTTAGGACTGGTGCAAAATGTATGACTGCAAGGATCAAGGATCCTGAATGTCCAGATTACCCTTTGTGTCTGTTTATGTTATCCATCTTTCTGTTGTGGATGAGTAGCGAAAATACTATCTAGGTAGTATTATGTTGTTCAGAAAAATATCCCCTTCAGAACACAGTAAAATACATCTGCCTACATCCTTGTTCTAAAAGCTAGAAAAGCTTTTTCACTGAGATTAGGTGCTTTATTTCCCCCACCCCCAGCTGTGCACTGCATTTGGTATTTGGAGTCAGATAAAGACTAATATTGAGAGACCTGACCTAAAACATTCCTAGCTACTATGCATAAAGTCAACCAAGGAAATTGATAGGCATTTCCAATCATTAATTAATACCTTATTTGTGTGGGTCTGAGAATGCCCACAATAATGAAATTTGGTGACAAGGAGAGAACTGGGTAGATAAATGATTTCCAAGTTCATTTAGGAATGAAGTGGCTGCTGGAGTGTCTGGGAGAATAATTGCACCTTAACCAACAGAGGGCAGGGCTTCTGAAAATCCTTCTGAAAATAACCTTCATATGTATAGCCTCAGAAGAAGTAGGACTGCCTTGTCTAGTGCTGGACAGGATCATTGCGAAAACTAAGAGGAGGCAGCTGTTGCCGCTGTCAGGGTGACTTTCCTCAGCCCTGTTAAAAGAAGCCAGGCAGAGTGGCTCTGGAAAAGATCCACAGAAAAAAAGAAAGATTTGGGAGATGCACGTGTTTGAATTCGTCTTGCTGTTTGGAGGGCTCACAAGAGAAGCCGTGGAGGAGTCCAATCGTAAACAAGAATTCAACAACCTAAAGGCCTCCAAGTCTCTGTATGTTTTTATGCTTCTAGAAACTGCACTCTGATGTAGATTTCTATGCAATGAAAGCACTGCAATGCAGGCTCAAACCTACTTGTCCTTCTTCTTTCATGTGGACACAAACATACTAGAGATGGATATTTTTCCATGTTCCCTGCAGACTGGCTTTAGTGTATCCCACAGTGCTGTTCTCCAAGACATGCAGTGTTGTGGAAATACAGTGCTAGAATGCGTGCATTGTCCATGCACCTTGTAGACCATTGTTGCCTTCTCCTGCGTATCACACTGTGATTAATATTCCATAACTGTCCTGTGTTGCTGTCTAAGACCAGCCAAATATGAAATAAAAAAACATAAGGAGGAATATGCACATTTAGTTCAGTTTGCTCTGACTTAAAGATGAAGAATCGTGGGACTAAAGAGTCTACAGTGCTCACTTAGGAAGCACATACATTTGCATACAAAAAAGAAAACCTACGAAGTTTTGAGATTCTTAGGAGAGAAGAAATCCCAGGAACGTTTTGAAGCTAAGATTAGAAATCCGGAACCCAGTGTATCTTAGAAACATGCAGGCAAAAAATAGTATGTTCTTATGGCATAGTCTTAACAGGGTCTAGAGCAGAGGAGACTGACTTATTACAAACTCTGGGACATGCATTGCGTAAGGCCAAAATGAGCATTGTAAATAATAATCAGTCTCTTTTAAGTTAATCAGATATTATTATAACTGACACACTATCATTTTCCACATATTGGTCTGTCTGTACTCAACACGCTACTGTGTTTGGCAAAGCCAGCAGGAAAGTAAGGATTTAATGTGTTTTGACCAAGTGTCTTTCACCAAGTAGGGACAAACTCATCATTAGTGCAAGGGAGAGCAGTGTGTGGATTTCATTCCCAGATGTCACTGTCATACATGCAAACTGTGAAGTAAAAAGAAACAGAGACTCAGGAGAGAGAAAAACTAGGTTCTTCCCATCCAATCCATATTAATTATCTCCTCTTAAAATTGAATATAAGTAGCATATTGTAATCTCACTATACAAAGAGTAAATGATACATTACCACAGGCATGTGATGGTCCCTCAAGACTGACTCTTCAGGATTTAAAACATTGCCAGACAGATTGTAAAAAGGCAGAAGCAGGATGTCTGTAAAAAAAATAAAAAAGGATCTCCGCTAGAGGGGAAATTGCGGAATGACCAAAGGAAAGTCATTTTTCAGTCAGTGAAACAGAGGATCATTTCGATCATTACAGAGCTATGGTACCATCTCTCTCCCTGACAGCTTTGGGGATGATGAATTACCACACCTGAAATATACCACAAGTGATTCAGAAAAGAAATTAAAAAGCAGCTTTTGATGGGGGATTCAGGGTGTTGATATTGTGCACATTATCAGTACAGCAACGTATAATGGAAATGTTGCCTGATACCATGAAACATGAGGCTGTGGTATTGTCTCCCAGAAGAACTCTGAGCATGAGGAGGAATGAAGAGTAGTCTGGACAAACCAATCATATGTGCTCAGCCAAATTTTTTTTTCGATTAATCCTTGTAGTCACTGGTTTGTCTGGATATGATCAGAGTTCACTAATACAAGTTGCCAGAATCAGTTTTACAACAGCCTGGAGCACACAAGGCAATGTGATAGATGACATAAGTATTTTGTATCTCTGGTCTACGTGATAAGAGGTTTTATTTAATTGACAGTCAAATCATCTAAATTTCATGTCTGTTGCACTGGAAATTTATCAGTTAGGTTGTCCTTTGCATGATGCTGTCTGGCCTAGGCAATTCTGTGTATTGAGGTACCCTTTTCAGTTAATCTTACCCATGCTTAAGCTATGAGATTTGACCAGAAAAAGGGGCAACAGATGTAAAGCTTTTATAAAGAGTTGGATTACTTTGCCAATCTCTTGCATTTCTCTTCTGAGAAATTTAAAGCAGCTTGACAAAAACAAGTATGTTACGGGTCAGCTATCTGGTAGTCACTAGCTTTGTCCACGCTTTCATTGCATACAGGTATGGAGATGGAGGCGGTGAAAGGTGAAGTAACTTGACTAAGACCTGTCTAGAAGTGAGCATGAGGAGCAAGGCAGGAGCGTGGGCAGGGCAGGCTATGCCATTGAAGCTGGTGGTAGATGCCAGGACCTTTTAACTCTAGTCCTGTCCTTGTCAGTGCCTACTGTGTGAACTTGAAGAAGTCACCTGAGCAACTTTTTACTGTGAGTGGATTGGAAATACCTACAGCCTACTTTGTAAAGCATTTTGAAACCTCTGGTAGCAAAGGACTTTGTGTATCAAAACATGCTTGTTAACAGAATTACTCTTTCTTAGCCGGAGCACCTCTCCAAAGACCTCTGTGAAACTTACCGTTAGTTTGTTGCAAAGAGTCGTACAGAGCTGGTTTAATTGTATTATCTTTTTTTTTTGTCTGTTTTTCTTTCTGTCTCTTTCTTTCTCATTGGTAATGGGCAGGTGAGAAACCCCACCAATGCAGCATCTGTTGGCGCTCCTTCTCGTTAAAGGATTACCTAATCAAACACATGGTGACACACACTGGCGTGAGGGCGTACCAGTGCAGTATCTGCAACAAGCGCTTCACCCAGAAGAGCTCCCTTAATGTGCACATGCGCCTCCACCGCGGGGAGAAGTCCTATGAGTGCTACATCTGCAAGAAGAAGTTCTCCCACAAGACCCTGCTGGAGAGGCATGTGGCTCTGCACAGTGCCACCAACGGCACGCCTGGAGCCACCGGCACCGGCACGAGGGCCGTCCCTGCCGGGGTGGTGGCTTGCACGGAGGGGACCACATACGTCTGCTCTGTCTGTCCAGCTAAGTTTGACCAAATCGAGCATTTCAACGACCACATGAGGATGCATGTGTCAGACGGATAAGTAGAATATCTCTCTCTCTCTTTGTTATGAACAAAACAAATAGAAACAACAAAAAAAGCTATGGCACTAGAATTTAAGAAATGATTTTTGTTTCATTTTTACCTTTATTTTCCTCCTTTTTTTTGGGTTCGTTACGTTTTGTTGTTTTTGTACTACATGAAGAACTGTTTTTTGCCTGCTGGTACATTACATTTCCGGAGGCTGGGTGAATAATAATTTTCCCAGCCTCTCTCGGATGGTGGCCTTAAGGCCAGGTAGTGCTTCATGAGCTCCACTGGTTGGATCTCTAACTACTGGCCTCTAAATACAACCCTTCTTTACTACAAAAAAACAAACAAAAAAAACCACAAAAAAAAATCAAAAAACAGACAGAAAAAATAAAAAACAAAAAAAAAAACAATTTCTTTTTTCTCACTTGGGAAGAGCACTACAAAAAAAAGAAACAAAACAAAATATATTACAAATCTACAAGGCCTACTGTCGTTATAAATACACCGCTCACAGTGTTTCAATGGACATAATTCACAACGCTGACAGCTTTTGGACTTCACAGTATCCAGTTAGAACTGTGGAATATTTTGCTTCTGGTTGAGCAGCAACCAGAGGAAACAAGGCCCTGCTGGTTTCCACCACGTCTGCTTTCTCACACACACACGCATCCACAAACACACGAAAGGGCTGAGGGGAGTGCAAGGCAGTGTGGCTTGGATAGTGTGGAGTCCCTGCAGGGTGGGGAAAAAGAATCAGAGGTTCCTCACCTGGATTCTGCTCCATCCCACGCTCTCTGGCGCACTCTCCCCGCTGCTTTTCCCATACCACCACCACCACCACCTTACAGCAGAAACCAAGAAGATTCAGACAACGAGCAACGGTGGCTTTTTTGTAATTTATTCAGTGTCTTCGCTGAGCCCAGGGCCTCAGCACAATCAAGAGGGACTTTCACAGAAGGCAAAGAGAAACACAGAGGAAAATCAAAGATGTCAGAGGTTGCAACCTATGGATCTAGGTACAAGAGAAGGGTTAGTTCCCACAATCTTTGCAAAAAAAAAAAAAAGTTTCATCAGGATTTATTCTTGTGGAAGAAAGAGGAATAGAGGGTGGGTGGGGAGGGGAATAATAATTAAAAAAAAAAGAGTTCTTGGGACTTTTTTTAATTCAAAATTTTATAGAGGGGCAAAAGTGACGTTTACCAGATAGAATGCTGATTTTTTTAATATATTTACAACAGTATTTGTGTAAAAAAACAAAAAAAGTGAGATTGTTAAAAGTAATTTTTCTTTTCTTTTTTGTTTTGCATACACTGCCACTAATATCTTCTCTTTTATTATATATATGAATATATATAAATATATATTTTATTTTAAATTGAGACTGTTAAGGTTAGCTAACCTGCTTCCAGATAGAGGGGGGGAGGGGAGATGATCTTGATTATTATTTTAAAAAAAAGGAAGGATGTTTCTTAATTTTCTTTTCTAGTATTATTTTCTCTCTCTCTTTTCTAATGGAATCAAGAATTACCTGGGTCGATGAGGGGCTCTGTGAAGTCATCTGTGAGATTATCTACTAGAGTTTGTTCATCCTGCAGTATCATTTGAACTGCTACTTTGTTTTTAAATTACGTGGTTCTCTCTTTGACTCTTACCAAGGTTCTGTTGTTTCTTTTTTTGGTTCCATCTCAGAGTTTATTTCCTTTGAAGGGCAGTTCCTTTTGAGAAGGAGATTTTTGTAGCAATGTTCCCTTGGTTTAGGAGATGTTAAAAATCTGTAGTCTTTTCTTTCTTTTTATTTGAAAAAGTAACGAAAGTTTTGGAAGTGTGTAATAACTAGAATTTTCCTTTTTTTTCGTCACTGGACAAGAATTAATCTGCTGTATTGTTCTCTCATCCCTGCCTTGCTCGCTAGAGAGCTTCCATATTTGTTTGGGAATCTGATCCTGCCCCTGGTAATTTGTGCTAATGCCAAAATGACTTAAAGTGTTACCATTGCAAATAATCTTCCCTTCTTCATTTGCAAAAATATCTACTGAAGGGCCACATCCCGCATTCTCTGCATATGCACAGCTATGCAAGGAATGTAGGATCAGTGTGAAAGATTGGTTCCTGATCTGCATATATATGTTGGTGTTTTGTATTTTGTTTTAATGTGTTTGGGCTGGTGTTCTCCCTAGTTGTCTTCTGTGTATCTGTGTGAGAATTTTTCCCCCAAAGCCAACTCCCAAAGTACATGGGTCCTTAGTTCAGTCGGATCAGTGTCTGACACTCTTTGTCTTGCTTGGAATCCATAGCTAGGATTTGCACCAGCTGCACTCTGGACTTTATATTTTAGGCAGAAAAGAAGCACCTAAAAAATATGCAAAAAGAAAAAAAAAAAAAAGAAGAATTGCTAGTTTAGCTTTTACTTGTGTCTATATTTAAATTGAGCTTTCTTAAGTTTATAAAACTTTGCTTGTGAACACTGAGCATTTCACATGAGGCATTCTTTTATGCTGGGCAACTTTGTAACTATTGACTTGGTAGATCTCCACATACCATTTTGCGTGTTCATTACACCTGTGGTTTCTGTATCAGATGTCTGTGATTCAGCACAGGTAACCTCATTGCTATGTTCTACACCTGTTCCATTGCTGATTTATATTTTCGGGAAAAAAACCTGACAGGTAATTCAGTCTCAGAATCTTTCTATACCCTGCAAAGTGTTGTTCAGCAGGTCCTAAACGTTGAAACCCTCATTCTCAGCTGCAGTAGGCAGCATAAAGAGACTTTGAGGCGAGTTCCAGAGCAAATGAGTCTCTTATATGGTAACATCTTTTTTTCCTTACCAATTTGTTTGAGTAGTTCAAGGGGACTGGAGAAGGAGTACAAATTAGTTAACAAATATTGTTGTCATAACCACACTGGTGTAAGCAATGCTGGCGTGTAAACTGAGAAGTGAAAAGACAAAGCCTGAAACACAGAGAGGGAGAACTAATATCTGCCATGTAAAGACATGCTAAATCTGTGCTGAAAATAAAGGTTCTAAAGACAAGGGTGTGGAAGAAAATGGGGAAGGTGAACCTATACAAAGGGATTGAAGGTCTTACTCTGAGATCCTTAGTATTGAAGAGTTTGGTGTTCTCCCATATGAGGAATTAATGAAGAATTTTACACAGCTTAAAAATCTTAGCTGCTCATTTGTCATCTGAGGTCTGGGGAAAAGCTGTTTAATTTGCCATTGTTAAATCTGGTGAACTATAGTTAAGATGTAGCATACTCTGGAATATGATTCTCATACCAGAAGAGATATGCAAGTACACAGCAAATAAGAATCAGGGTTTACTTCCACCAAAATCTGAATACTGTTGTGTTTAGAGAGAAAATTCTTACCTAAATTTTAATTCTTCAATTTTCAACCTTCCCTAAATCAGACAGGCATCATCTTTAAAACGCAAATTTATTATGGGGCCTAGTAAATTTGAAGTGAATTAAAGATCAGTTGTGAATGAATGAAGCGTGCCAATTAAAAAAATAAACAAAGTTCTTAAAATAAAGCTAAGGCATACTAGAGTGAATTCTAAACCATTTGTCAAAGAGTTTAGGCCAAGGTCTCCACAAATGACTGCCTGAAATATAAATTGGTTTTGTTGAACTTCCGGGCTAAAAAATTAGTGACTTGATTTTGTAAAACATGCAGCAACTTGCAGCATGACTGCAAATGTAGCTGAAAGTGCTCATCAGGTCACTTATTAAGTGCCCTTCTGTGAACTTAGGAGCTCAAGCATAGACTCCTTTATCTTTCAAAATGTTAAATTCTTTTTTAATGCTTCCTCCCATGTGTTGAAATATTTATTTACTACTTGGAAACAACTGCAATGTCTGAATGTTGCAGATACCTTCAAGTGTCATCTATTGCTATAATATTCCTTAGCAGAAAGAATACCTGTTGTACACTAGCAGTCATAATGATCTGCAAACTGCTGTTGACAGTGTTGAGCGCATCCATCGTGGTATGTTTGAAAGGCTTCCTTCAAAACACCTGATAAAATGATATAGATGAGAAATAGAGACTGTGGCACACATCCCTCTGATGGAGCATACAATATCCTGCATTCCTTGAGCTTGATTCTCACTTTCCCTAAAGCTCTTTTTATATTGCTTTGGCAATGGAAAAGGGCATTAAATAGGACATAAATTCAAGCATACAAATCAAGGCCTCACTGCAAGACAGAAGTGCAATAAAGGAAGCCTTAGAGTGAGTGAGAGGTAAGTGCCTTCTCTTACTGCTGCTGAGGCTCATGAAGTCAATTAAAAATGCTGGACTGGCCAGAGCAGATCTGTCCTGTGATCCACCTCACCCAGTATTCTGTCTCTGACACATGGCCAGTTACAGATGATTTGGATGAAGATGAAAGACTCATTTTGGATAATTACAAAGTAATAAGTCTAAGAGAGAATATATGTTATCACCCTCATTATCTATGTATCTGCTTATAACCTAAAGACAAAATAATTTATGGCCTTAATTTTTTATCGCATATAAAAATTACATATTGTGGCAGATAATTCTCATTATCCTTTAAAGATCTAGCATATTAATCACTAGGTGGCCCAGTGCTATCCTGTGGAAGTGAGTTCCTCAGGTTAATTACCACCTTGTTGAAATGATTCCTTTTCAGGTTAATTTTGTTGCTGTTCATTGAAACACCCTTGTTCTTGTATTACGTGAAATCATATATCAGAGAACCAAAATTGAACTTTTCTTGCCCATTCTGCTGAAGTCTGCCTCTGGGAGATCTGAATCCACAAGGAATGCAGGACCACAACGTCAGTGTCTGCTGGTCAGGAAGGAGAGAACAGCTACTGAGTGTGTGCATGTGTGTGTGTGGGGCGTGTGCATCAGTGAGGTTCTCCTAAAGTGATGTCTTGCAGGAGACTAGCAAGTACAACTCATAAATAATGGGAACACACCAGTAGAGTACACCAGTCTAGAACTAGTAATATGATATTTCGATCTGGTCCCACCCCTCACAAAACCCCTACGAATTGTCTCTCACAAGGGAAATAGGTATAGATATTTTGCAGGAGCTGCTCTGGGGACACTTGCTTAGGAACTGTCGTACTTCCACTAGGTCCACTCCTGGACCATGCTGATAGTTACTTTCAAAAGCAGTGCAAAGTCACATTACGCTAACAGGAAAAACTGGCATTTAATTGACTTTCTAAGAGAATGAGATTTCCCTTTGCTCAAAGATCAAAGAGGCCAAGTGGTACCAATTTTTCTTCTTTTGATTTCTTTTTCATCCAAAGGAGAGCTGAGTAATAACCCAAATACCATCAGGCCTCTCGCTTCTTACCAGCCCCAAACTGATTGATTTGAGTCGACCTTGAGCTACTCGATTAATGCTGGATCATTCACATGGTGGAGGAACAAATCTGTTGCCTTTAGTGAGTATTATGCTAGCATGTCCTGCCTCTCTTAGTATTGAAAACAAATCCCATAGGGCAAAGGTACAAAACATACTATTTGCAGGAGTCTTGAGTTCAATCCAAAACCAGAAGCACCCAAACCTTTACAAACATAACCAGGCCATCAGTATGCTTAGGACTGTAGATCTGTGGCCCTTTCTGACAGTCTTGTGCTAAGGAAATCCTCCAGTTCTCACTGCTGAAGATGACTTGCTGCTCAAAAAGAAATATAATATCAAATTAGGACCTGGTGGCTGTTCTGTCAAGGAAAACTAGACCTTGATAATCCAATCCTTTCAATTCAGAATGCAGCTCCTCTGAGCTATTGAAATAAACCTGATAGAAATGAATCAGCAGGTAGCCTAACTGAAGCAGCATCTGATCAGCCTGAAGCAAAATAGCTACTTTTCACATTCCCTTATTTGTTTTTATGCTGGCTGTGAAAATTCGTGAAGGAGGCATAATGTGATGAGAACTTGGGCCTGAGAGGTTCTGAGCTTCCTCTGCTCCCAGGAGGCTTGTCATTCCGTAGGATCTGGCCCCTGAGTGATCACACAACTCTGCTGAAGAAAGGCTTATGAGAGAAATTGCAGATAATACGTTAAATCTGGAGACTGGAGTTTGTAAATGCAATGAAAACTTTTCCCAGTGTTTGAATGTCCCGGTGACAGAAACCAAGATCAGGTAGGAAGGCCTTGCAGAGGGACAGACACTGGAAATGCCAGGTTTCTGCAGCATGGCCAGTAAGACAGCCAAGGTGTGGCTGTATGAAGGTGGCCTAATGCTAGATTAATACCATCGGGGCCTTGTTCTGGCCATGCCAAGTCAGTGTTCTCTACTGCTGTTAACCTTCTTACCTCTCCTGCTACAAGTAATAAGGTCTCAGCTAACTTCCTTCAAAGCTACTCAATGTTCCAGTTCATTTCAGCAGGAGCAAAGAAGTCTGAGATTTTTCACAGATGACTAAGCTGGGAAATTTGGAGGGAATTTTAGGTATGTGCATATTCTTCAAACTAACTTGGACAAAACAAAAGGCAGTGAGGTTTTCTTTAGCATAGAACAGAGGTATTTGATCCATAAGGGAGACACTGACAGACAGCCTGTCTGAAAAATAAGTATGCTTCATTCTCTTCGACCTGTTGTTGTGAAGCACAAGGGGGAATCTTTGTTTAGTTATTCTAAGAAAATATGTAGATGAGAAACCAGATATGTTAGGTAATAGTGTATATCCATCTAATTATTCCCAGTGCTGATAACTAATCAACTACATTAGTGCTTCTAGGAACAGAAGAAATGTTATGCATTCAATGTTTCTATTTCTGATCCTCCTCTGGTATAGATCAGGAGTAACTAAGATGAAAACAGTAGTTATGCAAGTGCAAAATTTTGGTGAGTGAAAGACTTTTTTCCCTGTGTATGTCTGCCAGTATCTGGACAGATATTCACTCTAAATAAATATTTTTAATTACTAGGATACTGTTAGATAATTTTGCTTTAAGATATATGGTTTTAGTGAAAAAATACAAAATTAAATATGAATAGATATTTTTTCATTATAGATTTAGCAATTGCACTGGCTTCTTTTTGCATTTCAGCCTCTGCACTAGTGTTTGATCCCCAGGCATTTCGAGAGAGTCCAAGTGTAGGACAAGCAGAGTTGACTGATCTACTGTGAATAAGGTAAAAAAGTAAATTGGACCTGTAATGTGCTTTAAATCACTATTCATGTTGTGATAGGTAACTCAACTGAAGAGTTTCTGGGTTTATTTTAAAATGCAAGGGGTCAACCTTGTTCTAAACATAATTCTAGGAAAGTCACATCAGGAGAAGTATTAGTCATGGTTTTTAAATGCCAGTTTCTCCAAGGATTGTTCATTGAAAGTGCTTAAAATAAGAAGAGGCCAACTCAAGATTTGCAGAACTCTGCTACTGTGACATGATTCTTCATGTTATATATGATCACAGTTTCCACCATTAGAACTAAGTCTACTTCACTGACTTCCTTTCCCCAGAGTCAGTGAACTGAGATGTTTGTGCGCAACCACATGTGCCCAAGGAAAACTCTAAATGTTTCTCCTAGGAAAAGAAATGTAACGTTGAAGTAAGCTGAAAAAGAAGGTCTTCCAAACACTGTTAACTGTATTTTAACCCCCCAATTTACCTATTTGTCCTCAAGTATTTTTCAAAAAGCAAAGAGCAGTAAGATACTTCTTTGGGAAGCAAATACACTACAGCCTTGAATACACTGCAGCCTCATATACAGTTGCTGCCTTAAAACAGAAATGCATCTGAGCAGTATGGAGTGTACTGATGTTTTGTACCTGTAGTAAAGTTTCATCTAAAACATTTCCTTCATACAAAATGTGCTATATTGTGTTTTCCTGTTTGAGAGGGTAGGGAAGAGGTAAAGAAATATTAGTGAGGCATAGTGGTCTCTTCATATTGGATGGTGCTTCTCAGCTGTTTCCTACCTTCAGTTACAGCTCCAGGTTTGTTCCCCTCCCAAAGCGATCTCCTCCTTTTGATTGGGTTGGTTGGCATCAGCTCGCTGTAAAACAATGGAGGGTAAATACTCTTCCTAAACAAAATGAATAATATGGGGATAAGGCTGTGATTTGACTACTGACTCCAGCCTCACCGATGCCAGTGGAATTCATGAGAGAGAAATCCAGTGAAGAGCTACTTACCAGTGACAAATTCTGTTCTTAATTTCTATCAGTGCAACCTGTATTGGCACTTTTGGGATTGCATGCGTGTCACTGGAGATAAATGTAGACCCTTTGATTGGTTTTGCTGTGATTTCTTTTAAGAAAAACCATTCCAACAATATCCTTTTGCTGCAGCACTATTATTATACAAACGAACCACCAGTATCCCATCATGTGTGACAACTCCTATCCAGTTCAGCCCATAGGGACATTCTTGTTTCCGCTTCTCATGCAAACTTTATTAGCACTTGAGCCCTCTGTGCTGCGAAAATTCATGCACAGTCATGCAGCCACACCTCAAGCATCTCTTGTAAATGCCCTGTGTCAGGTTGGGCTTAGGTACCACAGTAGCCCCTACGCTTCCATAAGGTCCCCACTGGGACTTTATCATGTTGGAAAATCTGGTGCCAGTGTCGCAAAGCATTTCTTGCTTTAGGTATTTTCCAGGAAGAACTGCAGACTTCTACAGTGTGCACACTTCATACAGTTGACTTTGTGATTTTTTGCCAAGTTCATAGTTGTATGACACTTGAGGGAAGTGCAGAGCTTAGATCCTTCTTGTTGTGCTTCACTGCCTGATTCTGCAGTGTCCTGTTCCTACAAAACAGACAGGTATCTTTCTGAGATCTATACATTTAATTATGCACCTTCTCTGTTTCACTTTGCTCCTTTTCTTTTTGCCACCTGGATATTGCCATGTTCTTTCTTGAACTGTATAAAGTCCCCTAGAAGTTCAGCCCCCTTGTTGAATATATACTGTTAGACTGGAGAGGACCCTCATGTTCAGGAAGCAGGATTACATTCACCCAACTGCCCTGAAATACATCACGACTTTCTTCCTCTCACTTTTCCCATGAAGTCCTTTACTTTCATTTGTCACCTGGTCTCTTGGTACCTATGGGATCTTTGAATAAAAACAAACTATGTGGCCTCTCTGTCTGTGCGCATGCAAGTGTGTGTGTGAGTATGCATGCGTATGTGTGCATGCGTAGGTAGATGGCTCTCTATCTCTTTGTGGCTTTACGGACGTTGCTAATTGAGTGTGTGGACATGCGTGATTCAGGAGAGGGTTTAGATGAAACAACAGTTACAGCATTAACTGTGGAGCATTGGCGTGAATCTACATGAATCTTATGAAGAAAAAGTGCACTACTTACACAGTATATATGTATATGAATATTCATAAAAGGCATTCTGTCAGCCAAATGCTCTTAACTGGATGTTTGCCCAAATGGGATGTTTGCCCTCATTCAAAATGTGACACCCAGATTTGGTCCAGTGCATTTTTGTGAGTACCTGTTCTGAAGGGAAGGCTGAAGTGTGCCTCTCACAGCCTTGTGTGGTCTTTCAACCAGAAAATAAATAAAACAGTCCAGATCAGCAGGCTTCGCTAGCAGAGCTGGGCATCCATGAGGGGTGACAGCTGTGAAACAATGCTGTTGAGTTCAGTTACTCGTTTCCATTAAATTTCAACATGTTCACCTGACAAAGGAATAAAATCCAAGCAAAATAATCTAACTTGCCAGTTGCTCCCCTTAAAAAGAACAGTAAGAAATTATCAAGTCTTTAAATAGTTAGCAACACAATGTATTGATAGGCTCTAAAATACTCCAGGTCTGGAGTCTTTACGATCCAAAGCACCATATCAAACAGCTCTTTCCCCACCTCATGTACTCTGAAACATGTTGACTATGAATATCTTCACAGGTAGTCTGAGTAATCCATTCCAAGTGTGCAGTCATTAACAATTAATAATTAATTTTCTCTCCCTTGGTCTTTATCAAAATCTTTTCAGGAACATAGTTAGTGTGTCTAGAAGACGAATAGATTGTGAGGAGGAGAAGAAGTTGGTCAGTGAGAGTATTCAGTATGTAATCTGTGAGAACTGCAGGATTTCTAGAACTCATTTTGCATCCGTTTAGTTAGTGGGATGAATAAGTATGTTTAGCTACAGCTGCCTATTTTGATATCATGTTGGCCCTAAAAGTAGCATTTTATTCTTTTAACTCTTTTGCCTGATTGAGGGATTCTCCTTGTCCCAGAAAGGGTAATTGGAGATTCTGGGGGGAATTTTTCATTCATTTTCACTCGTACAAAGTTGAGTAAATGTTATTCCTCTTCTTAGATTGGTGGCATTTCCCTTCCCCTTTTGAATAAGATGATAAATGCAACAATTTTGGCTGGTTGATTTTGGGGTGATGTTTGTATTTTGATTTGGGGTTTTTCTTTGGTTCAGTGTACATTGTCTCTCTGTAGTCAAGATGTCTGTGACTGTAACAGTATGTATTTCTTTTACTGGAGAAAATAGACTTTTTGGGTTTTGTTAACAGTACTAGTGACTTTGTGGAAAATGACAAGTTGCTATTTAGATCTGCTTAGTTAAGTACAGTACACTACAATACAGTATTTCTGAAAGCTAGAACATACAGTACACAATATATATAGCAATTCTATATCAATATATATACATAGTATAATCATTTAACTTTTGCATCTGCCTATGATCATAGAAAAATTATTTTTCACATGTATCATTCACAACCCAATCAACTGCTGCAGCTATTTCAAGCATTTAACAATCATTATTACAGCTCTACTGTGCTTTTTCATATTATTGGCTTCTTTATTGTCTTTACAAGTATTTTTTTCAAGCTTTTTAAAATCTCTATGTAGCAAAATGTAGGAAAGTTATTTTTTTTAAGAAAAGGTAAAACAGTATTAGGCTCTACAAAAAGTTAGAGGTTGTTCCCTGCTACCCTTTCATATCAGAAGAACAACTAATCCAGACAATTAAGGTTATCTATTAACGCTCTTCTAATATGTCCTGTTATTTCATTTGTAGAAGTTTATGTCAGACTTTCCTCTTCCATTCCTAGCCCTGGATAAAGATGCCGCAAGTGGTCTTTTACTCTTCACAAGTTCTGTTCCTTTAAAGTTCTAAGATTTCCAAAAATGATCCTCCATACTAAACCTGGGTTAGAATGTTACAGTTATACTAAATGTGAGAAGTTACATACAACTGTCTTAAATGTGACCAGTGGATTTTGCCAGGAATTGGATAAAAAATACCTCCATCCACCACTATATGTGTATTCCAATCGCATCTTTACTTATCCACTTTATACCACTTTTTCCAACGAAAACAAACTTTTCAAGTTTGAGTTTCAGTTCAAAACTTTTCCAAGCTGAGTGTTACCTTTATAATCTTGACACCACATTGCTCTTCGTTCTGAATTTTGGGTCGGTCCCACTAGATTTTAATTGTCACCACAGAGCTGCTGAAAAAAATGTCACTAGGGATATGTCAACAGCTAGATTCAAATAGGCCAGAGGAAGCTGATTGACATGCAAGCCTTGAGGCTTGGGGTGTCCTTTCTGTATTTTCATCTTGCAACAGATGGCCCAGGCAGCAAGTCTAGATCCAAACTTCGTAAGAGTACAGACTTACCAGAGCATGGGAATTTGTGTTTGCTTTTGTAGTTCAGGTACATCTCAGCTGACCTTCATTCCTTTGACTGATAACATATCAATCCTAAATGAAAATGTGCAAAATCAAGTGGATGAGGGTTGTGGAGGAGGTATTTGTTATATCTCATTTCTCCTAACTGTGAAGACTGGGAGAAATGAGAGATGGTCACATCAAATATAAATTGTGCTTTCACTGAGAATGAGGAAATCTGTGTCACTGCAAATCAATAAACTTAAAAGTTATTTAGGAATGGGAAGAGAGGGAAGGAGTTACCTATGCCACATCTTGGGATAATAAAATGAGAACTTCAAGCATGGGAATCATCAAGTGCTGGCATTCCTTACAGACTCCTGTCATCTGCCATTTGCACTTACGTGGAGGCCACTACCACATCCCTTTCCTTTCTACTTGCAGTTTAAAAGTTATGGTCTTCCAGCAGTGATTTCTAAGTCTGGCTTTTCTTTATTCTGTGTATACCAATTTATACGGGAAGGAAGAGACTATCCTCTCAATATTAATTACGCAGGTCCCAAAACTAGATTACCCTGTTACATGAAGGATGGGCTTTGTCCCGTTAAGCCAAACAGGTGCCATTTCCCAAATTAGTTCCAATTAGCTGCTGCAACAGAGTGCTGATTCAGTGGTCCACATTTTCTGACCATGGTCTTTGCCTTTTCCTTTGACCGAATGCTGAATCATGCTTATTTTCGTGGAGAGCGTTCTCTCTTCACTGAGAATACTTGATCATTTAAATGGCTGCGTACCCATTCCAAGCTTCCCCTGCTAATCCTTTGTAAGGTTCAGTAATTCATTTAGGATAATTACTAGTTTAATGTGTTTCTTGATTTAACTTCTTTGTTGCCTTTTATTTTTCCTAATGCTTTTTTAAACACCTCAGTTCATTTTGCATCTTATACAGTTTACAGTTTATATTTTTAGGCTAAGAAGTGGTTTTACAAACAGGATGGTACCAAACAGGTAGATTATCCACACTAGAGATTGTACTTTTAGAACGCAGTGTGTTCAGATACAATTGCCTAAGGGAAAGTGAAACTAACAAAATAATCAGCTGGTGAACACTATTTTAACATATCTTTTACATAAAAGACAGTCAGTCATTTGTGAATCCAGCAATCTTGCTTTTTTTGAACATGTATCCTTTCTTTTTCATTCTCTGAAGAAGTGCTAGTCTTGAGAATTGTGATGTTCTAAGAAACTTGTTTCGTATGCGCATATTTTCTGCTTTTCTAAGAGAGAAAACAGAAGTTGATACTGGCTTTACAGTTTTATAGATTCTTGCATTGGAGACTTGCCTTGTATGATAGAAACATCAAGGGAAGACTCTGTCCAAATATTAGCTTTATTCCAGTATATGGTTGTCATTATTACTTTTGTTTTCCATCTCCTCCTTGACCAAGTAGACCTCCAGGGCTAATGCAAGCTTTGGTCTCATGTTGCTGTGGTCGAAAGCATTTATATTCAGCTCCTTTTTGCACTTCTTTTCTGTGTTATACAGCTTTTGAGGAACACAACAGTTGAAGTAGGTAACACTTGTCACCACGAGAGGGAGAACCTTGTACTAAGACAATGTTACCCTGTGCTACTATGCAGGGACAGAAAGTGATATTAAAGCTCTTTGCTGCAAGGTTGAATGAGAGTCCCCTATCTTGGGGGTGCTTGCACCAAAGACTGGGGGGCTTCCCAGGAGAGAGGAATGCTTGAATTCCATACAACAGACTTGCTCTTCACCCATGCCACTGAGAGGAAAAGACTGAATCTCCAGTATCTGCTGCTTCTCTTTTTTTTTAGTGTAATAATGTCCTTGAAATAATTTATGGTTCCTATTTATTGATGGAAGACGTGTCACACTTTCATTTATTGGAGTCAGAACTGCTTGTTCACAAGTATCTTGAACAGGTTTCATTGTCTTTTGGGGTGCCCTGTTGCCTTTTTGCTGATGCCAGGATGTAGCTTGGACTGCAGTGAAACTCATAAGGATCCTTTAAATATGGAATTTATTCCTAGTTTCATATGTGCTGAATGTTCAGTCCCCTAGATCCTTGCTCCAAAGTTCAGATTCAAATAAATTCTTATGATGAAATGAAGCAGACAATTGGTGGTTTCCCATAAACTCCACCCATAATGAGCTTTTGTTGTCAAACATAACATAAATAGGCTGCTCAGTTCAGGCAGGATGTAACGCGTGACCTTTCTTGTCAGCATCAGTGAGGTCTGCACTTAATCCTGAAAATTGATTGGACCAATACTCTGTGGGCTAAATTCTACAGGCAGGACTCACGTGCCCTTTTGTTGACTTCAGTGCATTTTCTCTGACAGGGAAAGCATATGTAGTCCTACAGAAAGCTATAGTCCTAAAAACTAGTTTCGTATACACCTTTGAAGATGTCACAGGACAATTACAGGTTCCCTGTAATGCATGCCCCATAAATGCATGTAACTGCATAAAGATTCTATTCTTCATGAAACTGACTCAAGATTTTATTTCACTCCACCAGGCAGATTTTTCCTGTGTTAAGGGCTCTGTGATTAAGTATCCCCTTCTTGCTGGGAGGCTTAATTCAAAAGATCTGTACAGGGCAGGACAGCTGCTTCCCTTTGAACAAGGCATGGGACTATTTTTTGTCCAGAGAGTCATAAATAACCTTGAGTCTTTTATTCCGTAAGTATGTGGCCTCTTGGTGTTTGATTGGTGATGGCGTGTTTATCTTAAACAATTAAATAGTGAGCCACAACAGCTAGTGTAAATATATGATACACAGCAATCGCTTTTCCATGACTTACACCCTTGCTGTGTAACTTTTCTATTGCCGGAACAATGTAGAAGTATTTGGATATTTGGAGTTTCTTGATTCTAGGCTTGTGACTGCTTTACGCAGAAGCGCTCTGGCTGTACCTTTTATGTAATGGTGATCACGTATTCATGGGGGTGAAATAACGTTGTTTCTTTGTAATATCTGATTTTATAAGCCCAAATTCAGATTATACATCAAGCTTTTTTGTGGACTTTTTTTTTTTAAATAGTGCTACTGCATTGGGTATGCAGGAGGATGAATGGGAACCCACGTAGTCTAGTGTGAACTTAGCATTTCAGCAGACAGGTAGGACACCCTCAAAGTACACACAGCTGAACAGCAAGAAAATTCATTGCTGCTGATTATACTGGCTAAACTGATGTTTATAGACATTGCAGAAGAAGACCTAGCAAGCGTTATCCGTTCTGCGTCTCATGTGTGCTCTGGCATGGGACACACCGCTGTGTGTCTGCACCCGGAGAGACTGGGTTTAGGTGCTGTCCCCTTGCCACGGCCAGTGATTCCATTGTGCTCTGTTTATTTTTCATGATAGGCTCATTGATAAGCAGCAAAAGTCCTTACGACCTGGCATTTTTCTATTTTAGAGGTGAATATTCAGGATCCCTGCATCCTTATTTAGATTATTTGTCTCAGGTTCTTTCCTTATTTCTGTGCGTGTGAAATGCTGTTAATCTGTTCTGCACTAGGATGAAACGATGTATCTGTGTGCCTCGAGGGGAGGGCACAGTTCTTCTGTCTTTAAGAGAGAAGAGGAGAGGAGGAACCTGCTTTCTCAGTTATGGTTTGGTTTATTTGTTGGTATTTGCTTTTGTTTACGTTCTGGGGTGGGCTGCCAACTTCAGCAAGGGACTGGGAGTGGGAGAAGAGGCGGACGGCTTGAGCAAGCATGTGCCTGAGCCTAAGTGAAGTGGCATGCAATATCCCTCTGTATGCTGAACAATTACAGTGAGATTAGTATAGCAGCAGCAGTATTGCCCTCATGTGTTTCTTTATCCATATATTTTCCTTTCTTGCTGCTCCTTTGCTTTTGTGGCCTCTTACACTGTTTTAGTAGTTCCCCACAATCCTTTCTAGTAGTTGCGAGGGTTAGATGGAGACTCTTGTGGCTGCCCAAACTGAAATTAAGCTCCAAACCAGTGAGTACCCCGAAGTCTTTGTTGTGTTTTCCCAAGTGATATCTTAATGAGTGGCAAGGCCTGGCAGATATTTTATTTTGTTAAAAGGGATAGATAGGCTAGGGGAGGTATGGGCTGATTTGGATTCAGTAACCTGCTTGCCCTTGTTATTAGTGAGCTTTATTTTATTTTTCTTACGTGTTTTCATTTTAAGGTACTTAAGAGCTTATATGCCTGTCATTAAAATTCCTGCTTTTCCCACCATAGCCCTAGAAGGGCCATAAAAAAAATCCTGTATATCCATGCTTGTGTATTTGCAGGATGGGGGAGGGAGTTTTCGATGCACATGCGTGTCTGCATGAGAGGGAGAAAACTGAAGTTAGTGTTGATCTGTCCATTTGTTTTAGGGTGGCCAGAGAGAACTGCCGCTTTGAAGAGTTGATTGCACTACAGAACCTTAGCTTGGGCACTGTTAAAAGAAGGACTGTATACTGGGAACAGGGAAGCTTTGGGGGTTTTTTATCCACACTTAACACATGCCCTGTGCAAGGTGTGCCCTTGCAAATTTGCATCTGACAATTTTGTGTGAAACCACTACTGACCTTTTTGCTGTATCCATTTAGTTCTCTCTTCTTTCTGCAGCCCCCAAGCAATGGCTTGTCTCCTTTCCAATGTCTGTCATTTGACTTACTGTCCTATCTGCTAATGACATCTCTGCATTGAGTGGCAGGAGAGAAAATGAGGCATGTGAAAGTGCAGCTGGGCGACTGCAAATCCCTCTTTGTTTTGGGGCATTCGTATACTTTTACTGAGAGCTGATTTCTTGGGGGCTGGGTGGGGGTGGGGGAGTTTGTGCTCTTTTGGTCTGGAGAAGGCTTTTTATTTTTGCACTAAGTATGACTGCACTGCACTGCATTGCACTACTGAAATGTATTTACATGTGGTGGGATTGGAAGAGGCCAATTAAGCAGGAAGGGAGAAGAGAAAGGGATAGGCACAGAAGACAGGACGTACCGTAAACCTGACCAGGTTGAAAGAGAACTGGGGTTACCTTTACTTTAAGCAACTAGTCAGACACTGAGATAGTTGTATTGGATAGCTTCTGTACAAAAAAAAAAGGTAAAAAAAAGCACTATAAGAGAAACCGAAGAGGCATCACAGGTTTCAGGGTGCTACAGATCTTTTTCCCTCTTTTCCGTTCTTTGGGGCTGTGAGAGAGTTAAGAGTTAACTGCTCAGAATGACAAACAACATGAGGCTTCAACATAAAGATACCAATTCCTAGTTCAGATATCAAAACTTGCATTGTCAGATAGGATTTCTTCAGAGAGGTTCAACTGTGATTAGCATCCCGTCAGTGTAAGCGTGATCTCTCAGCTCGAGAAGTGAAGCCACAAAGCAGGCTTACCAAAGGGGAAGGTCACTGAAAAAAAGCACGTCTTTCCGAGGCTGTTATGGGAACAGTGCAATAAACAGTCATCCTGAACACTCGATTAAAGTTGTTCCAGTCAAGCCTTTGGGGCAGAGGGAGCAGGAGGGACATTTGAACAGGAAAGGGTTACATGCAATTCAGTACAATAAGGAATATTCCTGCTTAGGCAAAGCTACTGTCTAGCATTTTAAGATCTTTGGTCTGATTTCTGTCCTCAAACAGATAGTCAAGCATTACGAAGGCTTTTGGCTGGAACCAAATGGAATCCTAAGTTGGAAAATATTTTTACAGTCAAGATGCATGTTGGCCTATGCCTTGGTCATTAACTTTGTAACAAGCATAATATAAGAAAAAAGAAACCAGTAGTAATGTGCAGCAAGATCCATCTCTTCTGTAGCTCTTTGTGGTCTGTAAACTCTCAAAAGTTTGTGCTGAATCTCTTCAGTCACACTATAATTACAACTTCAGCCAGAAGGTAGAACAGGATCATGAAAAATGCTCTGTATAGCAACTGGGAGAAGAATGTAAAACATGAGTGCATCTGCTTTGGTCCTGTAGTGGAGGGACCGCCTGTCTAATGTACACAGAAGCTTCATTGACAAAAGGGGGAGGTAGTCACCCAGTTGCTAAGGAAAGTCTAGAGTGATTGGGTGGTCAGAAATCTATTCATGCCCTGAGTTTCTCCTTAGACTGGAAGGTAAGACATTTTGGCTTCGGTAGTACCAAGCAGTGGGAAGTACAGACTGCACACAGAGCTGCACAATGCAAAGCAGATTGCTGCTGATCAGTTTGTTGGGCTGCCTTATTTGAGAAAAGTATCAAGAACTAGAGGAGGAGTAATATACAAGAAGCAGGTCCTGGGTGGGAAGGAACAAGTCTGTCTGGAACCAGGAGAGACTTTAGAGTTAAGGATGTGTTTTTCTGGCAAGCTCTGAGATTTCCGCTCTTAGATTTCATCCATCCTGGCTTGAAAGAACTGGAAGAGAAGAACTGGAGATACCCCCTGGTGTAGTGTTAGGTGAACTACTGAATGACTCTTCCCTTGAAACCAGGCAGGACAGTAGAACACGCAGTCTCTTTCTGAGCCATCTGCAGGAGTCTGTAAGATGAAAACTGCTGGAAGTATCTTCCAGTAACGAGGCAGTGGATTCCCAACAAAAGCACAGTTCATCTGAGAGCCAGCATAACCCAGTGGCAGAAGAGCACCTTTAGTTTGTAAAGTGGCATTTGCTTCTGTAAGAGTAGAGACAGCTACAGAGGCGTGATATGGGAGGAAATGAAGTCTGTCTGCTGAAGTTAATTCAGGTTATGAGCCAATGCTCCCCTTTTTTGTTTAGGTGAGGTTTTGTTTTGTTTTATTGTTTAAGGCAGCTGCATGTATTGCTACTGTCAGAGTGGATTTGAATTGTCAAAGAGGAGTAGCGGACTGCTCCGGAAAAAAAGTGAAGCTGAGGGTTTACTGAGCCTGCTGTGCCCAGAGTGCCTTTCCTGCTGTGGTAAAATAAAGAACTTCTGTAGTTAGAGCTGTTTGGGCTGACTGATTGCTGCATATTCCTCCCTTGTGTTGTGACCTGATGGCAACCATATTTGGACAAGGCGAGGAACACTGCATGCTTGCAATGCTGTGATAAGATGCCATTTGCACTAGTTTTTAAAAAGTACTGCAACCTGAAGAAGTGGGCTTTGAGCCATCCTCCAAACCCAGGTTTGAATTCAGCCTATTTAAACCTGATTCCAGCTGACTCGGTTTCAACAAAACTGGTCTAGTCCGTGTAAATGGGAACCAAACCATTTTTTAAAAGCCACATTCCAGCCTATGTTCCCACTCAGTGACAATGCTTGACCAGATCAGTTCCTAGGTGTGTGATTGTATAGTTTAAATGGCTTTTAAAGAAGTTGTTCCTTTTTACACGGTCAGATTGAAACTAGTTTAACTGGAACTGCATTTAAATATAGCACAAACTTTTTTTTTTTCAGCATGGTACTAAAGCCCCATGTAGACAGTGCTTGACTGAGAAACCAAGGATAACTTGAGGTTTAATTTAAGAAGCCAAAACATATGTTGCTGACTAGAGATGCCGCATAACTTAATGCCCTATTTTTTTCTCCAGATGGAGAAACACTAACTTCCATAATTCTCCTCCATTTGTTACCCTACTTCATTGTTGCACCTTTTCTCTTGAATGAATATCACTTTGGCCAGTGGGCTAGATCCAAAACAGAGCTCCCCTGTACTGTTTGATCACCTTGTTTCTCTACGTTCCTTTCCTCGACATTGACAAGCACTACTGAGGATCACCTTGAGTTTTCACTGGGACTATATGGTGTAGTTATGGTTCGATAAGATGCTAGTGATATTTTCAACATTATGGTAATTTTAGAGCTTACACTTGAGGAAAATGTTATGTTTCAGAAGTTCCACGGTAAAAAGAAAATGCCAGGAATCACGATGGAGCTTCATTCACAGTGCTACAGCCAAGTTTGTAGGGAACGCGTTTCTGGTGGCTGGTGATGCTGACATTTACGAAGGCAATTTGAAAGCAATAGAGAACGTATGCTTCCTCATCCCTGCTGAACTAAGAGAATTTATACTAACAGAAAGATCCCAGAGTAACCTGTCAGTGGTCATCACGTTCTCCCTAACAGAGGAGGCTAACAATCTGTCACGTCATGTTAGAGAGTCTGAATTTGCCTAAAGACAGCTCCCAGACGGTCTGCCAGCCAGGTGCCCTCCCTCACTAATCCTAGTATCATGCTGGCTGGTGATCTATCACATCAGCCAAGGTGACCAAGAGATAGCCTTCGCCCCATCTGGGAGCCTTTTACCTTTCCTTTTCCTTTTGGTTTTCCATCAGACCAGGAGTGCAATTCGTGGTGAGTAGATGGCAGGTCAGCTGTTGCTCCAGATGACAAGGATGGCAAAGCCACGTGGCAGCTGAGCTACTGTTGTCCTCAAGGACACCAGTAAAGGTAAAAGACCAGGCTCTGTTTGCTGGTGTAGTTGTAAACCTACAGGTTTTGCTGCTTGCCCCTCCAGACTTGTTTTGGTCAACTATGCTGTTGCCCTCGAATATGCTTTGTGTGTGAAAAACTGAATGCGGTTGTTCTGTTGTCTGTCTTCTTTCTTCTGCATCATGGATGTGGCACCGACTTACTCTCACAACAAGCTTGAGTTTTGTTTTGGTGTTGTTATTAACATGTAATTCTACTGTAGACCAAAAAATATGAAAAGGAAAAAAAATCAGTTTCAAGACATGAAAGACCAGTGAGTGAAAGGTGAAAAATTTAAGAAGCGAAGGTGTGAGAGAAGCAGTGGTTAACTGTGTTAAGTTAGAAATCTCAGAATAGCCTTACCTATTTCTTAACCAATGCTTACTAATCATCTGTTAGTGGGTTAGATAGCTTTCTTGGCTCATTCATACTTGTATCCTAATATATATATATTTTTTATTTTTGTTTCTTTGGTATTGCTGTTGCACATCATGTTGTCTTTTTAATGACTGATTTTTATTGTATTGTATTTTATCAGTCTGTTTTGGCTTTGTTTTCCTTTTGAAGGATGGGAAAAGTGATGTTTCCTTTTTGTTTTGAATTTTTGAGAAAAAAATGCACTGGAAGTAAACACAAACACATTTTGCCATTTGGAAAAAAGGAAAACACACAGCCACGCAGTGGAGAAGGCTAAGAAAAAGCTCCCCTCGTCTTCCTTATTGTGGAAGCATCCTCTAAAACATATGCTAGAAAGAAAACAAACCCAACAATCTCAAACAAAAGAAGAGAGAAGCCTCTTTGATCCTAGCTCTGCAATCTGGAGTATTTTAGCACAGTGTTTTGCAGGGTCAGGCTCCTAAATGGCCAACAGTCATAAAATCCGGAACCACATGAGGCGAATTCATCCCTGATGCAAGCAGATGTAATTGCAATGAAGTCAAAGGAGATACACAAAGGATGGATTTAGCCACATGCGTGCAAGATACAGCTGCCTTCCCTGTAGTACCCAAGTCCCCACTGCTAGATTTTATTGCTGCCGAAATGGTTGGTCTTTTGGCTGTGTTAATCACGTGATATGCCTTGAACGTTGTTCAAGGTAGGCAAAACACTTTCCCCACTGAGTAAATCAGTTCTGGATGCACCTTGGTGTGACACTTTTTGCCTGCCAGCTCTCAGCTGTTACCCACTCCTAGCCGTGAACTGATACGATCTAACTCTGGTTGAAGAGCCGGCCTTTGCCAGAAAAATGGACTTGACTATTAAGCATAGTAAAACTTTTGCGTATTTAACTACTATGATCCAGAAATGGCCCTTGCACTTTTAAGGCATAGGGAAACATCCTCTCTGTCTTTCAAAATGGCAACAGTTCTTTTGCAAGTAAAACAGCACGTGCGCACACGCCTGCACGCACCCACATGAGGTCCCTGGGCTCATCGCCCCAAATTCTTCCCAGATCTTTCTGTGCCCGGCAGTGTCCTGTCCCCATAGTGCCTGGTCATGTGAAGTAGAGCGGGACAGAGACTCGTGTTGAGATAAATGCAAAGAGCATACGTTTTAAAAGGCAGAAGATTTTCCTGTTATGCCAGCATCTTTGAATCCCCGTATCAGCTGATGGTTTTTCCTAGCCTGACGGCTTTCAATCAGTTGTTAAAACATTGGCTATCTCTGTTTTGTTTTCTAAGGAGGGAATGTGGGGTGGGGAGAATAATGAGGTGTTGTTTGTAACTTCACAGTCCTGATAGTTGGTTTGTATCTTCCATATTTATGCAAAAACAGACATTATAAGTCAATAAATAATTGTGCCCTAGGTTGAAAGTTAAGTGTTCAGGAAAGGAAAAAAATGGTTGGCATTTTTCTACATTTTTGTGAAGACTCTTTTGGAAAGGAAGGGTACATATTTTTGTTGTGTAGTATTTTCTATTTTTGAATGCATTTTCTTGGTACAAGACTGTTTTGTGGAATTTTTTTTCTTTTTGGTGAACACATTATTTAAAAAAAAAAAAGAAAAGAAAGAAAAAACTAATTGAAAAGTTTGCCCTTAAGGATATGCTGCAGTTTTGAGGTTTAAAATGAAAAGAAAACCATTCAAGGCGCGTGTTAAAAGTTGGGGGATTGTATTGTGGGAGTTTTTTGTAATTGTTACAAGAAGAAGTTTGTAGCCACTGCTGTTTATTTTGTTTCAGATGAGCAAGTAAAGGGATTGTTCTTGTGTTATTCTTTTTTTTTTAAAAAAGTTATTTATGAAATGTCACAAACACTGGACTGTGAGTTTGTGTGGAAGCATTTTACCACCCTGTGTCTTCATAGAGCTGTTGGTGATCCTGCTTCTCATTACTCTGCCTTATGATTTCCTGAGCAGATCGGGGGGGAGGGGGGTGCTGGGGGGAGAGAAACTAAATGCATTTTGGAGGCAGTGACTTGGGAGAAAAATGCAAAACAGTGTTTTGGAATCCCAAAGCCGGGCCATCAGCTCTACTTCTCCCATCTACCACAGGAATGAGAAAGGCTTCCAGTCATTGGCAGAGAAAGAAAACTCACGGTACCTAGACGTGGCGATGCACAAGGGGTTAAGTGACTGAGAGTTGCGATGCTCATAATGACCTCTGTAAATGACATCCCAGTTTCTCAGTCAACAGCTCCCCTTGTTTGCCTGTCATCCGGCCGGTGGCTTTTGTGACCAACTCACCAACCCAGCTGAAACCATGAGGGTGGTTTGCATTTTCAGCTGCTAATCAAAGCCCTTTTGGCATCCCAACAGTGTGAGTGACCAGCGGAGATCACTGGTTCTGGATTTGAGGAGAAGTAGAGGCTGAGGGCGACCAAAGAGGTGTGCCGTGTTCTCAATTTTTGAAGAACGGGCTTAAAAAGACTAAAGCAGTGCTCCAGTCATTCATGGGACCAGAGAAAAGGGAAGGAGGAAGACACCAACAGCCATAACAAGAACTGGAGATATGTAACTGGGCTACATTCGAGACCAATCAGACTCTTTTCCTTGCTGGACAATGATGCAGCCAAATCTTAAGACTGTCAAGCAGACAGAAAGCTGAATGTGGCCTTCATTTATCCTGCCTTTCCTTTTTATTCTCCCTTTTCCTTTGCCCTGAGATTTCTTCTCAGTGAGCACCCGCTCCACTGAGCACTTTTTTGTCCTCCACCTAAACTGCCCTTGCTTTCAAAATGTGGGTTCAGTCAGGACTGAGTAAAATCATGTGCCTTCTTTTTCCCCTTTTGTAATTATACCGATCTCCTCCTCTTCCCCAACTTACACGAGAGACGTAGGAGGAGGCTCTTCAGAAGTGCTACTTGTCTATAGGTGTCCAGCAAAACAGTAAGGTGGTGGTGAAGGGAAGGCGAGCGGAGAGATGCTATTAGCTCCTTTCCCTTTCCACACGTAGCAGGTCTTCCCAAGGAGACACCCTCCACCACCACCTCCTCAGATGCTCCTCTCTCCTGACAGAGCAGTTGTAGTGGGCATGGGGTGACTCTTCTCTCCCATTGCTGTCCTAGCTGAGTGAAGCACTCACTTGATTTCAAGTCCTGCCATTTGCAAGCAGTTACATGGACAAGACAAATGCAGTTTGTGGCCTTATCAAGATGACTTTTAAACCACTGAAAGAAAAAAAGGCAACTCATTTCCCACCCAAAGTTTCTGTCACTTCTAAAAATCCAGTCTGTAGCAGTTTAGACTCCTTTAATCTCAGTCCATTTTAACAGTGGTGGCTAAACTGACCAGCCTAGAGCTTAAATGCTAGGCCATCTGGTCTCATGCTTTCTTTGCTGTAACCCCTACTGTCTGCCTGCTTTTTCACTTTCTACGGTATTCTCTGCTTTGCGAGGCAGCCCGAGCCTGTGGTGAAGGGTGAGAGGAGCCAGTGGGATCCTGACTCAGGAAATGTAGTTGATGGATTATTTTCAGCATTTTAGCAGGAGAAGGATATACCAGCTGCCGCAGCAAACGCAGATTATGATGGGCTGACTGCAGTATTTTTAGGGCCTATAAACCCCACCCAGTTACTGGAACATGGCTTGTTCCCAGGTCAAAATCATGGAGAGAAAAGAGTGCGTTGGCATAACAGAAAAGCGGCTTCCAGTCCACAGCTGCTCATGGGCAAAGACAGGGACCCAACTGCCGCCCGGCTTCTCTGCAGACTTGCCCGCTGCCTGGTCAGTGTCCCAGACTCTGTGGAGGAGCCAGCTGTGCTGTAGAGGATTTCTGATCCTAAGACTTGGTGCAAAGCAGCCCGTGAGTAGTGTCCGTCTGGCAGGCAGGCGCGAGGGCGGGCGCCCAGCCGTGCTGTTCCCCTGCTCAGCAGGAAGCTCCGCGCAGGCTTTCCAGCAGCTTACCCTTTCAGAAATGCACCTGTAAAACCCGTAGCACCTGGGTGGCGGGAGTGAAGGATCCCTTGGTCACTCCCATGGAGGATCCAGTAAATGAAAATGTTGTGAATGGGGGACTGGAGATTTATTCTTTAGGCTGGGCTCTAGAGCCAGGGAGGAGCCGCAGGGGGAGGGTGTAGCTATTCCCACCTCCCAATTAACGGTCTGCATGTGTGCACATATATACAAGAGAAAGGGTGTATTCCTACCCATCTTCGGTGCTGGTGGACTGAAGACATTTGTCCAAGGCCTACTTCTGACACACTTAGAGAGCATAAAAATAAACTCTATCACATGCAATATTTCCCCCCCGGAAAGGGAGGGAGGAGGAGGAGAGCAGTGCGGGCAGTCGGGATTGTGAGGGTTGGATTGTCTTGCATCTTTTGTAAAACTGTAATTTCAACAGTGCCTTATTCCTAATAGATGCTGGCACTTGGGACACACACACGATGAAAGACAGAACTAGGGAGAGTGAGACGTGTACAGAGGTCATTAATCATCATAAAGGAAGCTGTATTGGGAATGACACAGCTGTGTCGGAATTGAAAACAGTTCAAATATTCAACCTCTAAAGCAATTTCCCTTGCACCACCTCCTGCCTTCCCTCCTTGCCAATGGTGCTGCCCAAGAATAGCTGCCTACACTGAGGCCTGTCACTGCCCCATTTGCTTTTGGCGTTGTCGAGTCTGAGGAGTTTAGCATAGTCAAGCTTTCCACTGCTATCGTGTTTTCCATGGGGTATGTGAATGCCAGTTATTTTGCTTTAAATGCACTTTAAAAAAAAAAATCAAAGCTCCAGACTGTTTCAAATACATAGGGGAAGATAGTGCATATGTGTTTGAACCCAGTTCACTTTATCTCCAGTTGAAATGTACTCCATGCAGTGTGTATGTATAGAACAATGTGTATGCATACAAACACACACGTCAACCTTAAATATCGGCAGACTAACCTTTCTCCTTAAACTCATGAAACCAGATGCTACGCAAACACAGCAGCAGCAGAGGAATTACGGTTGGGCTCTTGAAACAGATCACAAAAAATCAGAATAACTACTTGGTCCTTTCTGTACGTTCAATAATTACAGAAGGAATTGGGTCGTCACCAGAATAAAAAGGAACGGTGCTAACTGAATGAATGGGCAAAAAAAAAAAAGACAAAAACAAAAACTCAGCCCAATAATGCAGTTTGACTTTTACGCTAATTCTCACATTGGGTTGGTTTGTTACTTTTTTTTGTTTTATGTGAAAAAAAATTGCATCTAAACTGATCCACCACACAACAACAACAAAAAAGCAGCAAACAAACAAAAATGCATCCTGCCCTGAGGAAGCTCTTGTTTATGGAGGATGTCAGAAGTCTCAAAACTCTCGGCCTTGCTCTCACGTACCACATGCTCAATCGGTCCTTTTTTTAAAATGTCTGAAACTGAAAAAAAAAAAAAAAAAGAAAAAAGAAAAAAAACAAACCTTTTTGAAGCACCTTACGTGGCTTCCCATTCCAGGAGTGGGAGCCGCCTTTTTTTCTTTGAGCACCTTACTGATGTGTTAATGCTATCTGCTGTCTTTTTGTTACCCGTGGGCCGAGTGGCGGGCCGCGAGCACCTACGCGCGTGCGTGGCAGGATGCTACACGTGCACACCGGAGCACCCGGCCCCGCGGCAGAGGGGGTGGCCGTCCACCTTCCCATCCCTCGTGGCACCAGCTTGAACCCAGTCTTGGTTGGTCTTCACTCCGCTGCATGGTGGGGAGGAGGGAGAGCTGAGTGGTGGAGAGGAGAGCACGCGCTCGCATGCACGGATGTGGAAAAAAAAAAAGGGGGGGGGGACACATCTTCTTCTTGGGAAGGAATTCCCAGCAGTCATTTGATGCTGAGGGAATGGGAAGCTGCACCCCGGCCTAAACCGTGGGGTCTTCATGCAGGCAACCAAGGACGACAACCTGGGGGGCCATGTTGCCAGCGCAGAGACTTCAGGGTTTGGCCCCAGCGTGGTGGAGATGGGTCTCTGCCGGTGCCGATGGCGTTGCTGTGGCCGTAGGTGTCATTACGCGCCCACCCAGCCGCACACCCACGCGCTGCCGCCTGCACACACACCCACACCCACACCCCCACCGCTGTACAGGCATCTCTCGAGAACATACGGTTTGTGACGATGTGAAGAGCAGGTCAAAAGTTTTGAGGGGTTAAGTTCCTTTTTTTTCTCTCATTATACTCTGTAAATGATATGTCAGTTATCAAAAACAAGCAAATAGAAAATCGTTTAAAAAAAAAAATACCTTGCATACGCCTTTTCTATCAAGTGCTTTAAAATATAGAATAAATACACACATCCTGCCAGTTTTTTCTTACAGTGAGAGTATCCTTACCTGCCATTTAATATTAGCCTCGTATTTTTCTCACGTATATTTACCTGTGACTTGTATTTGTTATTTAAAACAGGAAAAAAAAATAAAAAAAGAAAATTAACTGTAGCGCTTCATTATACTATATTATTATTATTATTATTGTGACATTTTGGAATACTGTGAAGTTTTATCTCTTGCATATACTTTATACGGAAGTATTACGCCTTAAAAAAATACGGAAATAAATTTTACAAGGTTTCTGTTTTGTGTGGAAGAGTAATTGATGTTGCTAAGAATGATGTTTGTTTTTTGTTTTTTTTTTTAATGTTACCAGCACTTTTTTTGTAAGTTTCACTTTCTGAGGTATTGTACAAGTTCACACTGTTTGTGAAGTTTGAATATGAAGGAATAATTAAAAAAAAAAAAAAAAGACAAAAGAACATGGCAGGCGTCTTTGTGCGTTTCTTTCTCTCCGGAGGACACGGCAGGTGGACGGTGCGTGTCCTGCGGACCCCTCTTAGCTCTGACGCAGCGTGGCCGGAGTCCTGCTGGCAGCTGTCTGCAGGGTCGTCCAAACACTTTATCGTGCTGGGATTACTGTCAAGTCTGACCGTCAGCAGGATTTGGCGTTGGGGCCGGACGCATGGAAGTCTGGGTACTGATGTCTGAGACTCCACTCTGAGGTCAAATGAACGACACCCCGTTCTGCCCGTTCAAAGCAGCTCTGCGCGAGGTCCACAAAGGCAAGACGTTTCACTTGCTCGACCCTCGTCAGCCCCCTCCAGATGCCAGAAACAGATTCTGCCTGTCGCTTCAGGCTCTGAAAGGGTGGAGTGATCCTTGGGAGTGGTGGGATCTGCGCTCCCTCAGAAGGGTCTCATTTCCACCGATTTCTCCTTCTTCTCAATGACTAGTCCTCAGTCTTCCAGTGTCAGTGCTATTTTTTTTTCCTCAGTCATTGTACTCAGTCAACAAGTGCATTAAAAAGACAGCCCGAAAAGCTACTAATTGCTGTGTTGAACGGTGACAAGGAACACCAGCTGATGGCTCATGTGCATTCATGCTGTTCGCTGAAGTTTTTTTCTGCAGAGAAGTTGAAGTGGTTGAAATCCCCCAGGCACTGAGTGCAACAGAGACATTGCCAAAAGAAACGAGCACACGGCTACACTAAAGCAACTTTCAGGAGCAAACTTTTAAAATGGAGCAAATTTTGTTAACTATGATATTTTAAAATTTACTAAAGATGTAAGCAGTCCCACCCTTCAGCTTTGTCCTTTCAGTTGTCCCTGCCATCTTCATAGTGGATGTCATTCTTAACTTTCCATACCTCCATTGGGCTTTTCCCTCCAGCACCAATTCACCATTGACTTGCAATAGCCGAAGTTTGATGACTTTCAGTAAAAACATTGAGCAGTCAAGCCCCACCAAACTCACTCCCAGGTCACACGTGAGCCAACGCCATAAAGATACAGAAGAGGCTGCTGCAAGTTGCAGCAGAGGTGATGTGAAAGCCAGGGCACAGACATTGCCAGGCTCGGGCTGTGAAGGCTGAGAATTAGAATCATTCTACAAACCAGAACTGGAAATGCAGACCTAAACCGAGCTCCTGCTCACTGCCCAAGCACTGTTTCTGACTGAGTCTGCTCCCACCTCACCAAAACCATACTGGATCTAGAAAAGCCCCTAATTTTGTTTCCAGGTCACACATTTCAGACAGCTAGATTTAATTTCGAATAACCAGCTTTCTGCTTGGAGCAGACTGAGAGCCCCAAGGGGAGACCAAGGTACCCTATCTTAACTGTCTCCTTCTGAAAATTAGGACCATTTTGTCCTTTTGTTCTCACCTGCATGCACTGCATGCAAAACAATTCTTTTCATTTGCCGTAATGGGATGAAGGACAATTGTCCCCACAGTCCTCTGACCCATGAGTGGTAGAAAGGAAGGGCTTCTCCCACCTGGGAGAAACCACGTTGGATGACCTGCTCCATGAACAGCTCCAAGGGCTGTTTTAGCATGAAACTCAAATCCTATTTCCCAGGCACCACCAGTGAAAATGCCACTGTCTCACGTCTAACACCTCTATGCTTCCCTCAGAGTCAGGAGGACAAATGTGCGAGGATGAGCTCTGGACAGTGAGGTTCGCTGGGCTATGGGTGGCCCAAGCCACAGCCTTCCCAGACATGTCCCCTGTGTGTCCGTGGCAGTGGCCACCTTGAGATGGGCTGAGGCAACAAGAACCTGGGTTTGGTCCTACCTGACCTCTTAGGTGAGAGGGCTCACCATCGTTCGTGATGCATGATAGTCACTTGCCTTCTCACCCTCCCTGCAAGGAGGAGCTAGCCCTCCAGTGGGGGCCTCCACCGATTTACCCTTTGGCCAGCCCCACAGTAGTGTCACTCATTTCCACCAAACAGCTCCTTTCCAGGCATCTACAGCACTCTCCCAACCTCAGGACCCACTTCTATAGACCTGGGAGGAGTGAGGGAACCCAAGACAGCACTAACGTCAGGAACAACAGGGTTGACCTCAGGTCTGCACACTCTCCCCCCTCAGCCTCCCCCTCCTCCCTCTTCACCATATCAGCCCATTTTTATTGCAATGCTCACCCTACTGACATGACTTTTGTAGCATAACACATTGAGATTCTCAGATTCAGTACATGCTGGCACTCCACGCTCACACTGCCCCTTGCTGTGCTGTGGTGCCTGGTCCCCTGGTGTCCCTCAGATCACTCTCCATGGTATACATGGCAGCATGTGGGTCATGGTTATTTTGTTTTACAAGGCAAACCGAGTTGTTAGATTTCTTCTCAGAACAAATTGTTCCACGCCAGAGAAGACACACACACACAACCCCCACACCCCCAAGAGCACTGAAACCAAGTTTTCTCAGGACTGCAGGCAGGACTGGTACCAGGGATTCAGTGAGTTTGGGCAATGCGTTGGTATGACCCAACTAAGGGTCATACTGTCTCATGCGGAGATTTTGTGTGGGAGCTCAGGGGAGGACTGAGGAGGAGACAGAGGTGACGTGGGATGTATACCTGTACCAACCCCACAGGCTGGAGCGCTCGTTCGAGGTATCATGTGCTGAATCGACGAGAGAGGAGAAGCTCCTACAGGAAACCTGTCCCCAGTCAAGGAGGAAATAAAGCCTCCCAGGCTGTGCCCTTGCCTGCAGACTGTGAGGGACAGGAGGTCTCCTGTGGCCTCTCTATGAGGCAGGGGCGCGGCTCTAAGATATGCTGGCACACTTGGACACACAAGATAAGGCTAAAATGAGGATCCTGACACAAGCCTCTCCACAGAATTACACCTGTAGTAGCTGCGAGTGGGAAAAATGGAAAATTTCCTAGAAATAGGCTTCTGGAAAGCCACAGAATGTCTTCAGCAAGCACCTGGAAGGACATGGGGCGATCTTGCACATACACACATGATCATGTACATGCAGATGTTCAATCCCACCACCACACAGCCCAGAGAGGTTTCCTCACCCTGAGCCCCAGGGGGGTCCCTGAATCATGGCCCCAGCTCAGCCCTCCCCAGAGCTGGACCTCAGGCCCCAAAAAGAATCAGAAGATGAATTTTAGTGTGGGTTCAAGAACTTCCTTCAGATTTTCTAAGGAAGGAAATTTTTGGCCAGGAGACATTTGTTTTGGTTTGAAACACTCCACCAAAGTTCTGCTGGCCATGGAGACCCTCCAGCTGCCTGCCAAGAGCTGGGCTGGTGAGGTGCCACCCCAGGGAGAGCAGCCAGGGCTTGGGTCCGTTCAGCCAGGGTCTGGGCTGATTTCTTGGCCCAACATGGGGCACTGGATGCGCACCGGTGACCCTCCAGTAGAGCAAAAGCCATGTGGCTGCACGGTCCCTTCGCCTCCCCATTCATAGATCCAGCGTCAGTCAGAGGCTGGTGGCAAATATTAGTGACCCCTCCCTTATTACATCACACTTATAATAATTGCAGATGAGCTGGGCCATGACCGGAGCTTTTCCCAACCTGCTGGGATGAAGTAGCAGCCTCAATCTACCAGCATTTCGTGTACCCCCTCTCCATACTGCAGGACCGGCAAAGGGGAGTGCAACATTGGGTTCCTGAGCTAAACACGATCCAAGAGGGCTCCTTGCAGGCCCTTCCCCCACTCCTCAGGTTCTTTAAAGGCATGAAACTGGGCAGTGGATGTTGCCTGCAGCCCATGACCAGCTCAGCCACCTGACAGCCTCCATCCTGAACGCCTCCATCCCCTCCTCTGCCTGGGATCAGCCATTTCTTGACCACACAAGCCGCCTGCAGGCATCTCCATCCAGGCCTGTAGGCCTAAACACACAACTAACCAGACATATGGCTGAGCGTATTGATCACGCAAGCAGTGGACATCAAACCATCGGGTAAGGCAGGGGCCACAACAACAGACAACCTCCTCCAGAGTCTCCATAAAGAGCCAGCAGCCCTTCCAAGACCACCAGCAGGGAGGTGAAGCTTCGTTGCTGGCTGGCAGACACCGCTCCAGCTCAGTCAAGGTCAGCCTTAATTTTATTTTTTTTTTTAAAATATCATTCAGTGCAAGGGTCAACAGCTAAGCTGCCCCCACAAGAAAAAAATAATACTATTAATACACAGTTGTTTACAACATTAGCAAAGAAATGCAAGATCCACAGGTGGAGACTTGTGGCCCGGTGCTCAGGTTACAGCGCAATTCCCAGGTCAGGATTTTCAGAAATGCACATTTAAAGCTTCACATTTGCATATTTTACAATATGAAAAATGCAACATAATTTGGAAAAAAAAAAACCAGGAACCTCAACATTTTTTCAGGCTGCTTTCTTATAGAAGTAGAAACGCCTCCTTGTGCCAAAACCAACATGAATAATCTCCATTTCCAGTGAAAATGGGGAAGTTCAAGTAATTTTCATCAGACCTGTGACTTTCAGTAAGTGCTGATAAAAGATTAAATTACAGTCAAATTTCATTAAAAATAGCTTGCTTTTTTCAGAAAGGCTGCAGTCCTGATGTTCCGAATGGATACCCATGGGATGCAGAACAGTCATGAAAAGTACCTCAGTGATTCCGGAGGCCCAGACAGATTTATTGGAATGCCTGAAGGCCAGGTCCGTGGGGGCAGTTCTGTGTCTCTAACATGGCTCTGTCTCAAAGGAGGCGAAGCGTCCATGCAGCTCCTCAGAGCCGAGCCCCAGTCCCTTTCAAAAGCAGGATGGAGCTGCCTTCGAAACATTGCCTGCCTTGTCAAGAACCTGCTTTTCTGCAATTTTCCTTGGCCGACCCTTTCACTGGTGGGTCTGTGCACTGAACCCCAGAGACAAGTATCATTTCCCCTCAGGAACAAAAAATGTGATTTCCTGCAGGAGACACAGGAGGCTGCCCTTACACAGCTGTATGGAGATGGACCAGATGAATACTGCCATCGTTGTCCCCATTGCGCATCTTTCTGAGTATCAGAGAAACTCCCCAGAGCCCTGGTGAAACGGGGCCAACTGTCAGCAGGCACTCCACCTGCTTCTGCAACTCATCCTGTCCCTGCACTGAAGTTTACTGGCCCAAACCAGCAGTCTGGTGTTTTTTCTGGAAATGACACCTACGCCATTGGGATCACCATGTGCTCTCACTCGCCTTTTCCTGGCTTCATTGGTGCAAAGGTCTCAAAGCAGCACCAGACACGACATTCAGCCCCCTAGTTCCCGTGCTTGCTTAGCAAGAGAGGGGATTGGAAATGCTGATGAATATGGTACCGTGTCCTGGAGGGCTGCAGAGTGTGGCTGAGGTGCTTCAAAGCCTTGGCATAGGTGCTTGCTTTAGTCATCATCATCATCATCGTCGCTGATATCTCTGGAACACTAGTACAAGCACTGTGCAATATGTCTTGCAGACCAAGCCATCACTTTAGGAAGGAGGGAAGGCACAAATATCGTTAATCCAAGGAATTAAAAGTGTTTGTGGACACTCAGCTGTGCCATCAAAGCTCTCTGTGCCTACCAACAAGCAGACAATGGTCTCGTTGCCCACATTAGTCCCTCTGATGGGCTTCAAACTCAAACCTGGGTGGAGAAAAGTACTCAGCTCACGTGTCCCCCTCTGTGGTAGCCCTTGTGCCACCAGCAAATTACAGGCAGCAACAATTTAGCATTTCTCTCACCCAGGGACTGTGCTCGTAGCACAGCACTGACGAACCTCAGAGCAATACTGTGTCCGAGACTTCACCCAGTTTTAAATTTGCAGGCTGTGTGCTAGCGGGGTTTCATGCCCGGCTTTTCTGCCCAAGCCAGAAGTGCATGATAACGGCACTGGCAGTGCTGCTGACTGCAGCCCCATCTACCTCATCTTGTCTCATTAAAATAAGCAACAAAGAAGAATCCAGCTATTCAGACAAGTTCTTTTTTTCCATATAGCTACACTGCCCATCATCAATTAGGCTGATGAATGAGGCAGAGGCAGCTGTCTGGAAGAGACTAAAAACAAAGCAATCAAAGGAGAGAAAGAAAACAAACAAACAAGCAAACAACAGGAGCCCAACTTGCCCAGGCAGCAGAACAACCCTCCTTTTTTTTTTAGCTTGCATGACTTTGGAGGTCTGCAGCACCAAGGGAAGCACTGAGCGATAAGAACAACTTGACCCCACTGCAGATGAATGGCAGCATTTCAGACAAACCCCAGGATTTCTCATTCCCTGCCTGAACCCTGGGAAAACCGTCATAACCCAGCACCCTCCTAGGACTGTACCTGGACCAGAGAGCATGAGGATGCTGATCACACACCAGCGCAGCCCCTGTGGCAGGAGCAGCCAGGCCATGCTGCCACCAAGCCATGAAAGCTAACAAGCGATAGCTCTCGCCATTCCCACTCCAGCAGGCACTGCTATTATGGAGAGAACTGAAGAGACTCTTTTAAAAGCTGATGGGAAGCAGCAGCCGTCTCACCTGTCCTCTGAAAGCAGCACAAATGGGCATGCCACTGACCTGCAGTCAGCTACATGTGTCTGCAAATGCATTCCTAGTTCCCAGCATAGCAGCTGCAGGGTGGGAGACAACTCCTCCTGCGTCCCCTGCGGTGGAAAGAAGCCACATGGAGATGGCTCTGCTGTTTCAGGGAGAGGGAAGAGGGGAGAATCATCTGCAAGCTCAGGTTTTTAGTGATGGGAGGAGAAGGAAAGCTTCTCAGCTGATGCGTCCTTGCCCTCTAAACTTTAAGACCTGCATACCCCGTGCCACGAAGTGCTGGGCTTTGTGGTGTCGCAGCCCTGCGCCCACCCCAGCCCCCAGCAGAGCACGGGGCTGCAGCCCGGCCGCTCCAGCAGCCCGGCTGTGCCAAACCTGCCCCAGGGGTTGGGCTGCCTGTGCTTTGCCTGTACCCGAGTGCTGGCCTTGAGATACAGAGCAAGCTGGCGAGGTGCTTCCAGAGTTTGCAGCCATGACTTGTGCCTTCTTGGGTCTTGAAGCTCCCTCGAAGCCTCCCGGAAGAAAACCTGCTACCGCGTCTCTGCTAACTCAGTCACACAGCAGACCCCGACAACTTCTGGCAGCCCGTGCCTGAGACCTGTCTTTGGAGTCCTGCCTGGAAAGGCTTGATAAGCCCACACCCGCCGCTGCTCAAAGGCAGCTTTGCCCAAACTTTCAGAAAGCAACCACTGCCTTGGAGGAAGGGTTTGCTGGCTGCCAGCTCTCCAACACCGGTCAAATTGTATTTCTTAGAATAGAATAATAGAATGCTTTGGGGTGGAAGGGACCTTCAGAGGTCATCTAGCCCAACACCCCTGCGGTGAGAGGGACATCTTCAGCTAGATCAGATTGCGATAGAACAAGGAGCAATGGCTATAAACTAAGAGAGGGTAGATTTAGACTGGATATAAGGAAGAAATTGTTTACCATGAGGGTGGTGAAGCACTAGAACGGTTTGCCCAGAGAGGCAGTGGAGGCCCCATCCCTGGAAACATTCAAGGCCAGGTTGGAGGGGGCTCTGAGCAACCTGGTCTAGTTGAACATGTCCCTGCTCGCCGCAGGGAGGTTGGACTAGATGACCTCTAAAGGGCCCTTCCAACCCAAAGCATTCTCTGAGTTTATGATTCTATGTTCAGAGCCCGGTCAAGCCTGACCTTGAATGCTTCAAGGGATGGGGCCTCCACTACCTCTCTGGGCAACCCGTTCCAGTGTTTCACCACCCTCATGGTAAAGAATTTCTTCCTTATCTCTGCTTTAAATCTACCCTCCCTTAGATCAAAGCCATTACTCCTTGTCCTATCACAACAAGCCCTGCTAAAAAGATTTTCCCCATCTTTCCTATAGTCACCCTTGAGGTACTTAAAGGTTGCAATAAGGTCTCCCCGCAGCCTTCTCTTCTCCAGGCTGAACAGCCCCAGCTCTCAGCCTTTCCTGATAGGAGAGGTGCTCCAGCCCTCGCATTGTCTTTGTGGCCTTCCTCTGGACCAACTCCAACAGGTCTATGTCCCTCTTGTGCTGGGGACTCCAGAGCGCACATTGGTGCCTCATGTCCAGCTTTTCATCCACCACTACTTCGAAGTCCTTCGTGGCAGGGCTGCTCGCAATCCCTACATCCCCCAGCCTTTATTGATAGTAGGGGTTGCCCCGACCCATTAGCAGGACCTTGCGCTTGGCCTTGTTGAACCTCATGAGGTTCATGCAGGCCCACTTCTCAAGCTTGTCCATGTCCCTCTGGATGGCATCCCGTCCTTCTGGTGTGTCAGCTGCACCACTCAGCTTGGTGTTGTCTACAAACTTGCTGAGGGTGCACTTGATCTTGCTATGTCACTGATGAAGATGTTAAACAGCACTGGTCCCAGTATGGGCCCCAGAGGGACACCACTTGTCACTGGTGTCCATTTGGACACCGAGCTGTCAACCACTACCCTCTGGCTGTGACCTTCCAACCAACTGCTTATCCACCGAACAGTCCACCCATCAAACCCATATCTCTCCAATTTAGAGAGAAGGATGTTGTGGGGACTGTGTCAAAGGCCTTACAGAAGTCCAGATAGATGACATCCATAGCTCTTCTCTTTTCCACTGGTATAGTCACTCCATCATAGAAAGCCACTGGGTTGGTCAGGCAGGACTTGCCCTCGGTGAAGCTGTGCTGGCTGTCTCGGAACACCTCCCTGTCCTCCATGTGCCTCCATAGCTTCTACGCTATGTAGAATATGTTCTATCTATCTGTTCCATGATCTTCCCAGGCACAGAGGTGAGGCTGACAGGTCAGTAGTTCCCAGGGTCCTCCTTCCCACCCGTTTTAAAAATTAGTGCAATGTTTGTTCCTCACTCCACCTCTCAACCTACATCTCCTCTGATGCATTCACCCTCCATCCTGCCCCACAAGCCACACGACAGGCAGGGCAAAGCGTGGGTTGGTTTTGGGCACCCAGGTGCAGCCGTGCTGGGGGGCTCCTTTGGCCCTGCCGGCACACACAGCCCGTGGGGCTCACGTTGCTCACCGCCTCCTTCCCCCAACTTAACAGCGCACTGAAACTTTACCTGCTCTTAGTATTTTCCTCTTGCCTGCCCAAAAGCCTTCTAAAGCTGAGCAGGCTGCCTCCAAGGGGATTTATTGTCCCGTATAATGAGGTAAATAGCTTGACTTCACCGCTGCTGGTGGCTTTCAGGACACTCTGTGGCCTTTGCAACCATGACAGCGCAACAGCTCAGGGGCATGGGGTCTCGTAATTGCCCCTTGGCTCAGTACTGCATTAGTGACCTGAGCTGACCATAAATATAAGATGCTGAATTTAAGACCTCATGCAAAAAAGGCACTTCAAGGCATTTTAATCCCGTTTCCTTCCCTCTCTTACCCTAGGTTCCAGATGACGCCTACCTCGATCTATGTGTCTTCTGACCCACCTCTTTTCATCAGACCCACCTCTTTTCATCAGACCCTTCTTTGGTCCATTTGCAATCTGCTTACATGGCTTTTGGGAAGATGCTTTAGTGACTGTGTTTCATCGCAGTGCCCAGGCTTATTTGGGTTTATGTCTTTGGACAGCCTCCAAAGGACTTTATGCAAGGGACTTAATTAGTCACCATTAATAAAATGTATAAACAGCTGCTTAGGAGAAAAGCAGATAATAAAACCAAGTATTTTAACAAGGCCACTAGCCTGCAATTATATGTGAGACAGTAAAATGTTACCAGACCATCCTGCACCAGCCTCGGGTGACGCTTGAAAAAATGCCAAAGAAATTTAGGTGCTGGCATCCTTCTAAGCTGCCGTCAGCAATGCTGGCATTGCAGAGAAGCTGCACTCCTCAGTACCCTCTGCACCTTCTGTTTCTTGAGTGTCTGGGAGTTAGGGTGTCTGCAGGGACCCGAGGGTGGCGAGCACACATATGTCCCCTACACGAGTGGTTCATAAGCCATGGACCCTACAATGCCTGATCCTGAAAGTATTTGTCCAAAAAATATGACTATCTGAAAATGTTCTTGAGTGGAGTTTTTGGGAAAGGCCACCAGGAAACAACTCTTCTTTTGCATCTATACTTGAAGTGTCCTCTAGCCAAAACAGCTATAGACCTGTATGGCCAAACTTCAGCAGTGATATTTGTTTGACGTGTACACTGAACCCAGAACTTTAATTCCCCAGTTGCCCACATGATGTATATGCTGGTTGGAGGTCTGGTTTCTCTTCCAGCAAAAAAACCAATAGGGCAGCAGCAAAGTGCCATGAGCTCCAGCCAGAGAGGCAATCTCCAACTTGAGCCCACTGGTGTGGCAAAGTCCAGCCCCACATCCAGACCCATCCCAGACAGGACCAAAGCTGACTGCAACGGGAACAGCTCAGCAGCTGCTGCATGGCTGCTTAATCCCATCTTCCCTCTTTGGCAGAGCCTCTCTTGAACCTAGCATACAGACGTCCCTCTCTCCATCCCTACAGCCAGGCCCTGACACAGTCTGGCTAGCCTGGTGTGTTTTGGCGGGAGGTTTGCTGACTATTTTGCCATACTGGGTGTATCATCAGGTGTCCCAGTTCTAAGCACTTCCAGCAAAAGTGGGTATGACCCATCTTTGAATAGGCAGTTTGATGGACAGGTCAGATGGACATTTCCACAGCCCCTTCCCTCCCATACTTGCCTCTTGTGCCATTCTCCTCTCTTCCTCAAATACTCCCTCCTTTCAACATTCAGGCCCTCTCTACCCCCATGTATTTGTGTCTTCTTCTCCCTTCTGGAGGTCCGCTGTCTCTTCACCATCCTCCACATCTCCCTCCTCTGGCCATGGGCCCCCAGCCCTTGCTATGCCACTCTGGGCCACCCTGGTCTCTCTGAGAAACATCACTACAAGCACCTCAGGGTGTCTCTCCCCTGACAACTTCGTCTACCTGCCTGTTTTCTCCTTTTCTGCTTGTCATGCTTGATTGATGCCTTTAAACACAAGAGCTCACAACCTACATCTTCACCTTATCCTCTTGCCCCACCATCCAAACCACATTTTTTCATTTATCTTTCCTCTCTGCTTTCACCTCCTTCACCCACCCTCATCATTCTCTGGCCTTCACCCTGCCTTCATTTCAGAAAAGGAGGACAATAGTGAGGCGATTTCAAAATCCCAGACGTGTTTGTGCAAGTGAGAAGATTCACCTGGGCCTCAGCAGATCAGGGCCAAAGCCTATGGCCACTCATACCAAAAGAGCAAGTAAGCAGGGTCCCACTCCAGAAAAACAGCTGTGCATCCATTTGAGTATGTGAGTGACCGCAAAGGAGGCACTGGCACTCTTAAATTTTTGCCCAAGTGCATTAATAGCTCAGGATTGAAACCAGCATCACCCCGACCTCACAGTTCACAGGGAGATGGAAATCTTGGCAAGGAAAGGCAGTGGGCGTGAGGTAACTCCCCTCATCTGATGACACCATCAAAGCCTGGGGAAGGCTCCAGACAAGCCTTTTCCATCTCACCTCCTACAAAACAACAGGGGAGTCAGCACTGTAACAGAAATTTGCTACAAATGCAGCATGAACGGAAATGTCTGTAAGCACCAGAAGGAGACTTACGAGAAAGGCCTGAACTGGTAATGAAGGACACTGCTCCCCACGGGCACACTGAGGAGTATGTTGGTCACATCATGGCCAAAAGGCTGCTACGACCGTAACACAGGCAACTCCTCAGCAGAAGACCCAGCATCCGAACACAAGGATCATGACAACAAGGCTGCAGTGTAGCGCATACATCGTGTCTTTTCCTGTTGGCCTGACAGAAAAAGAGAGTTTGGTCTTATAATGTAAATATATGGTAGGAACAAGGAAGACCAGAGCTCAGGCAGCAGCCCGACCCAAGGGCTGGGGAAACTGCAGGCAGCCATGTCCTCAGGTGCAGATGGCTGCTAAAGGAGCCCTCCCTCACCATCCGTCAAAAATTTGTGTTGTTATTGATGGTCAAGAGAAACCCAAGAGGTATGGTGAGGACTTGATAACCACTGCCACTATCCTGATAGCCACCGTCCCTTCTCCTCCGTGTTGCATACAAGTGGTCCGGGCCAGCTCACCTGAACCCATACATCTTCATGCTTGTTAGGATATGTGTGTGTAACAGCAGCCTGCTAAAGATTTGGTTTAAAAAATGTCTTCCCTTTCCAGAAGATCCCACACTGAGTTTTGTTATATTTTTTCCTACATACTTATTATCCTTTGAATTTGTTATTAAGCCCCTAACTCTCAAAGGTTTATTAATATTTGCTTGTTTACAACAAGTAAAATCCTACAGATCAGAAATATAGTGTTTAAACTAACTAAATATCTACAGATATAGAGAAGTTTCTACTTAAATACCCAAATGAAGGGGGTTTTTTGTCATGTATATTCCCTAATTTAATACTGGTAGTTTGTATAATGTTGAGAGATATTAAAATGCTCCTTCTACAAACTACTTTGCAGTTTTGAAGCTCTTAACTGAAAAGAAAATACAAATCCACAAGCCTTAACTGGAAAGAACAAACTGCCAGCTCACCTTACCTGGTACTGTTTTTTCAAAAGAGAAGAAAACAATTAAAATGGATCAGTACCTGCGTTCCCGTCAATGGATAAGAATAGGTTAGTACCTTCCATTCTTATATTTGTTATCTTTATCATATACAGCTCCTGTGGTTTCTAAAAGTTCGTGATGAAATCTCCAAAGTAGCGTCTCCCCTTTCCTGTCATTACAAATCCACGTCAGCAAATGGCTTGAGACCACCCTTCAGTCCTGTGACCAAGGCATGTATTTCCTTAATTGCAAATGCCCTTCTCATTGCAAATGTGTGAACTAATTGAACTTTCCCTCTAATTCATTGAAATACTTTCAGAATCCAGAGGGAAGCATACAGACAGCAAGTACTTTTATGGAAATACTTAGTACCCCGAGGAAGGCTGAGGCAAGGAATTAATTACCCAAATACTGTACTACGGTTGGGCCACACTGACGAGCGCCGACCCGCTGAGGCAGCAGCAGCCGGCGAGCAAGGCGAGTAACAGCAATTTAGTTCTCTCCAGCCCCCCCTGAATGAGGGCAAGTCTTGCACAGTGCTGCAATAACCTCTGGGCGCTGAAAAGTTTCATGGCTTTTGTTGTACTGAAGGAACGGCTCATGTGCAGTTTCCGTTGTGGGAGAAAAAAAAGAGGGAAAAATTAAAAAAAACCAAAAAGCCCACCAAGGTCTCCTGCCTGGAGAGCACAGCCACAGAGCACTGGTGCAAAAGCTGTGTCACTGCTGCGTGCCGGCACGCACCACATGCCGTGCGGGAGCTCAGGCCCCTTCCCGGAGGGTGGATTGGCACAAACTCACACATACACTTCTCTAAGGAGCGACTGAAGAGATTCATGCCCTGCACTGAAAGAGACGAGGTTAGAAAGAACAAGTCGTTCTCTCCTCTCACTGCATTTGGTGTCTTGTCTTACTTTTTGGGAGATATTTATAATTAACCAGCGCAAAAGCTTAATTCTGCTTACCTGAAAGTTTCCTTCCTTTGACTAACAAGGTCATTCTGTAAATGTGAAGTTCCCCAATGCAAAGACATTATAACTAGGCACGTCTTACTTGGAACAGTAACAGATGCGCTAGGCAAGGGGGCAGGCACTGACCCCACGTGAGCAGCAGGAGGAATGGGATGACCTGAGCTGCTGATGGCCCAGAGTTTGCCTCAGAAACATTAATAGCAGCAACGTGATTTTCTGTCTTCTGTTATCAGCACTGTTACAGCCGCATAGTTGGTGAAATTAAAAGAGGAAAACATTCAGCACTGACAAAGTTTATTTTTCAAACACCATAATTATCCTGTGTGACTCAGTGCCACACAGCATCATTGCTACTAAGAGGTTAGATAGGTGATTATTTTTTAAGTGGTGCTTACATGAGTCAGCAGACTGCGTGCAGCTGTGTTAGATGGGGAAACCAATGCAGGAACCCCTCTTTCCTTAGAGCGGTGGTCATGTGCAGGATTCTGAAGTTCTTCTGTAACTCTGCATTTTCCCCAAGTTTGCCCCTGCCAGCTGAGCCACCAGTGTGACCCTGCGCAGGGTTCTCGCCGTGTTCCCACCCAAAGGGCTGGGTTTCGGCCAACGGCTGCTTCCCTCCATGGAGGCATGGGGCTGGGGGTGCTCAGTCCCCGGAAGGGTCCCAGGTTGCAGCCAGTGGCTGTATTTTCGGCCACCCGCTCCAGACAGGGAGGGAAGGGGGGCAACTTCGCTCCAGTGCCACCGGCTTCTGTGGGAAATGTCTGGCCTCATCACTAGCAGGAAGGATGGAGGCAGAGGGATGTGTCAAACACCACAGAGCATCTACTACCTGGAAAGTCACTTTTTAAAATACATTTCCATATAGTGCATCCATTTTTCCTCCAGGCAACAATATACCTTGTCCCCTCGTGTCCCACAGACAGGCCTGTGGGCTGCTGGCACTGCTCCCAGGCACGTCCCCGCTGTCCCCCTGTACGCCCTGTGACAGCCACCTGCACCTCCCACCTTTCCCCCCTGGCCCCCACCTCCCTCAACAGCCAGTACACCAGCAGGACTCAAGCCTCTGCGGCTCCAGCCCAACACCATCCTGCACTGCAGGTCTTGCCTGCGTGCAGGGAAACTGCTTTCCCTGACTACAGCCATACCCAGTGCCCAGCTCAGGATGTCTTTGTCCCAGCTGAGCCTCCAAGGTGCTGCAGCAATACAAGTGACCAGTCCTGCTGCGGCTCCCTCAGAGCAGATACGCTGGTCGGAGCACTCGGCCCCTAGACCTGTCCATGAGATGTTACCTATATGTGCAACGCCAGCTCCGGGCTGAGGCACACCAGGCAAACCCCTGCATGAGCAGGAGAGGGCTCCTCCATAGCCCTGCAGCAATCCCCTGTCAAATTTTGAGTCTGAGCTCTACGTGACAGGAGACTTCAATTATAACAGGTAGGGTTTCAACAAAGGCAAAAAAGCACATTTTCCCCCCCTGTATTCTAACTTAACGCTTTTGAAAATATTCAGCATGAATCAGGCCGCTGGCGTGGAAAGTTGCTATGTGTGGCACAGTTAAAAGCAGTGAAGAGGGAGGTCACATAGCAGGTAGTGCTGGGCAAGTGCTCGCTAAGCGTTGCTGCGGGAGTCCTGTGAAATTATTACAGGCTTTCAGAAGTTAAACAGAGTATCTGCTGCTCATCAGATCCAGCAAGGCAAATGCTATGCGCTTTTGGCTTTTGGGATTTTTCCACGATGAGACATTCCCCCCTCAAAAAAACCAAAACACTTTGCTCCTTGTCACTAGCCGCCAGTCACGGTGAACCACTCTGTGGCTTCATGGAGCTGTGGTGGCCCTGCTCCCACCACGCTCACAACCCAGGGCCCACGGCACTCACTCCGTGACTGAGTCCTGGGAGACAACGGCCCCAAAGTCAACAAAGCTGCACACTGAAACTCCGAATTTCTGGCTCTCAGAGGCTTGGCTTAATAGAAATAAATTATCCGAAATCTCCATAATGCTTGTGTGACTGCAAGTGCCCTGCAAATTACTCTGATGAAGTTGCTATTTGCTCCCTCGGGAAAAAGCACTTAGTGCAAGGTTTTAAACCTGAACAGCATGCAAATGGCAGTGAGATAGGAAGATGCCGTTCTGAACAACACCTGAAACTGCTCCTCGTCATCTAGAGCACTTCAGGGAGACAGAGCAGAAAACCAGGGGGGCAGCAGCAGTACTCACCACCTTCTGTCCCAGCAGACAGCTCAGAACAGAGGCTTACATTGAAAAGTTCACAAGAAAACGTAGGTAAAGCAGAGCTCACTGGGGCAGGCAGATGAGCAGGAGTCAGGGCAGGTATTTGAGGGGGTGCAGGAGAGAAAGGGGAGGTCTGCAAGGAGGTTTGACTTCGAGGCAGAAGGGAAGCAGAGAGAGATTTCAGTTCACAGCCAGGGAAACACATAAATGCTACATCCACTCCAGCAATTTTCACTTGAGATCATTTCGTGGTGTGTCTGTATATAGCAGCTGAAGTACCTCTGAAAGCTATAATGAAGAGTACCAGAATGCAGCCTAATCTCTTGGCTCGCTGTTCGGGCTATAATTTTGTCAGTCTTGCCTCAGCTCAGTGTTCTCGGTGCTTTTAAGTAAAAATGGTTCAGATGTTTTTAGCTTCATTGCTTTTTTAAGGAAGCATGGCTCGTGCAATCACAACATCTCCCTGGCCCTTAGCAAAGATTTTGAGCCCAGTGACCCAAGCTTGACAGAGAGAGTAGCAGCACACTCTCAGAGGATGACGTGACTCCGAGACCCAAGCAAACTAGCAGCACGGGGAGGAGGAAGACAGCAAGCCCAGGCACTGCTCCTGCCTGCTCTCCCCGATGTGCTGCTCTGCTTGCTTGGGACAACTCTCCTGCTCAGCCAGGTAGGAAGAGGAGCAGCTGGGGTTACGGTCTTTCTTGAAATAGAAACTTAATCTCCTGGAGCATTCTTGCTCTACTTGTGGGTCACCCTGGCTCAGAGCTAGAAAGTTAAAATTTAGCAGAGGCAACACTCCTGCATGTGGCTTAAGTGTTTGGTGGGCATTGTGGGATACGTGGGCATCTCGGCCAGAAGCAACAAGGACACTCTGAGTCGGCCCATGTAGGAGGCACGGTATCTCCCCGCATCCTCCCCAGTGACACGGGTGTCTGCCAGTCACCCACGCCACAGTCTGGAAAGGAGAGGTGGCCAGAGCTGCTGCCTGGTGAAAGCACCCTGCGGAGTGGCAGCACCATGCCACCCAAAGCGAGAGGTAGCTCTGAGTGGACACCGGAGCCAGAGACCAGTCAGAGGTAACACAGCCCTGCAGCTCCACGTGAAAACGTGAACGCGTTTCCCTGGAGAGCAGAACGATACTTTTGAACGCTGATGCCCTTTTTCTTGCATACACATTGGGCCTCCAGCATTTTTCCTCCTGTATCTGCTGGAACGGCTCCACCCGGTCGAGCCCCTTGGGCTTGCTGCGCACGATGCAGCGTGGAGTTCATGGGGAGGCACCACGACAGCTTGATCATGTATGACAGTGCTGGCAGCACAGCAGTATGATCCCCCCGCCCCTTCCACAGCCCTTCCGCTGTCAGGCGTCCCTGCAGAAGTCACTCTCCTCGTTTTCAGATGCCCCTTCTCCTCTCCTCATCAGCAGCACCGATTGCCCAGGACTGGAGGCAGAAGAAAACTAACCGCAGCAGGATCCATCCTTTCACAGACATGCTGCAAAACACATGTTCTAACATGATCAAAATTTAACAAGAGGAAAATAGCATCAAAATGGTAATTTTAGAGAGCGGTTTGGTGGGATGCTGGCTTTGTCCGATCAGCCTGCTTCATAGGATACAGAGCCTGAAGTCCCAGTTCTGCCTAGCAGAGAGAGCTTCTCTACCCCAGATTATGTTTTAGGTGAAGAAGAAGAAGGACTTGGACCTGAAACTCCCAGCCTAATACCTAACCACCAGATTAGAAAGACAGTTGTTGTGCTACCACCTACCCTTGTAGTAACATTATTTTGCTGTATAAAATCCTCTGCAGATGTGATTTACATGGCAAACATTCCCTGCAGGCTAAGCTCATGTTGCTTTGTGCTGTGCAGGTTTGGGAAGCACCATCTCTTTCCAGACTGCAAGAAGAGGGAACAGAGAAGGTAAAGGCTGAGCAGAAGGGAATCAATATCGGCACGATCTGAATCTCCTGTGAATCTTATTTGATGTGAGCTCTGGTAGCTTCCTCCCGTTTCTCCAAGCAGTCTGTACTGGTTCTGCAAGCTGCTGTGCATACATTATCCTGAAGCTCCTTGAGTTCCTTTCTGGTTGCCTGTGTGAAAACAAGTGAGATTTCTAAAAATTTAAAGCGACCAAGGCTGAATAGGCATATCCGGCTTAGATGGTGTGGGTGTGGGGTATGAACTGAAGTTTCATCAGAGGTTTGCAGGTTGTGCCAGCTAGGAAAGCTTTGTTTGCATTACAGCCAGTGGGAAGGTTATTTTCATGGCAGCATAGAACAATTCAGATAGGCCTTGAGTGTTTTAACAATACTCCTTGTCAGGGGAGCATCCTGGCTTGCTGCATGAGAGATGGAAGGTTTATTCCACCCAAGAGGCACATATTAGACACTGCACCCCAAACACTAGCTGCAGTGACAGCAATCATGGTGCGAAAACATGACAAATACCATTTGGACACAATCCTTTAAGCTGCAAGAGTGCAGGGTAATAGCAATCCAGCCAGAGATGGCAGGTGAATGTCACAGTTTAACCTGGCAGCTGGCAGCTAGCGCCAGACAGCCGCTCATCCACCCCTCCCCTTGCCCCCCAGCAGAAGGGGGAGGAGAAACGAACAAAAGGTAAAACTCGTGGGCTGAGATAAAGACAGTTTAATAAGACAACAAAGGAGATACTAATACTTATAACAATACTACTAATAATAATAGTAATAATTAATAAGTAAAATAAACTATATACAATTTTTCTCACCACCTGATGACTGATTCACAGCCGGTCCCCAAGCAGCAATCGCAG
>Ga0065711_1026980_pt1 | contig 56062 bp, 27 predicted proteins | sample Hoacrofraction12_FD_59098 | JGI IMG/M metagenome (GOLD analysis project Ga0065711, IMG submission 59098) | Hoatzin crop microbial communities from Cojedes, Venezuela - Epithelial fraction 12 v2 (version 2) | ecosystem: Host-associated > Birds > Digestive system > Esophagus > Crop | place... | reverse complement strand
CCCCCCTGCCTTTTTTTTTTTTTTTTTGTGTCCTTAGGAGCGCAGAAGCTGAAGGTGCGGAGATGCATCCGTTGCCGTTGAAGATCCTCCCCCCCAAAAACCGGGTATGTGTTATGTGTTCTATAATAAGCTCTTAGAAGTGAGGGCTTGGGCTGGAATAATGCCTTTTTGGTAAAGTTTGTTTAGTAGCCAAGCTACAGAGACTTGCCTGTTGAAATCAAAGTATAGGCTTGGTGTTTGTTTTTTAAGGCATGCTTGGTTGGTGTGTGTATGTTTTATTGAAAGAAAAATATAACCAAGTGTACAAGTCAGTCTGACTAGGAGGAATTGTGCATGAGTGTGATACCTGTAAATGTAAAATTTCCACTTACTGGAGTGATTGTAATTAAACTAAAGTAGATCGTTGCTGTTTTGAGAAGACAGGAAAGCTTTAAGATAAAGAGGGTCCTCAATAATGCTACTTAGACAAACTTGACTTGCTGTTTTAAGAAGACAGGAAAGCTCTAAGATAGAGAGGCTCCTAAATAATTCTACTCCAGACAGCTCAGCCTTGGGAGGGCAGATGTGCCGAGATACAGAGGCACCAAGAGGGCAGTGAGACCAGAGCAGAACAACCTGGAAGGACACGGTAAACTGATCTTAGAACTGAGTTTGCGCAGAAACAAAGATCAACCAGCGGACATTGTGATGAGGAGTATAAGCCTTCATTTTAGGACCCCCGAAGACCACCTGAGGATGCTAACAGACATGCGTGAAAGACATTAACATATGCTAATTAGTTCTTGGGAAAATCATTAATATGCTAAGCATTTCTCTGAAATATAATGAATATGTATACTGTGATTGTATTTAACCTGAAATGACAGGGTGTTTGGTGCACACGTTTGGAGGAGAGATTCCCCCATGTGCCCGGTGCCATAATAAAGAATACCTGCTTAATACTCTGCCGACTATTGAGTCTTCAGTTCCGGCTTTTCACGGCATCATTTCTGGCACCCGCGATGGGACACGCTCTGCTTGGCTGCAGGACCCGCTGAGAACAGGACTCCCTAGGGTACCCCCGGGATTTCCCGGAGGGACTCCTTCGCCTCTCTCGGATCACTGGGGGAGCAGACAAGGACCATCTAAAGGAGTAAAGGTATTCTTTTTTTTTTCTTTACTTTCTTTCTCTGTTTTGAAATGTGAGACCGGTCATTTGAAGAGTTCTCGTAAGTTGTAGGAGAGCGCTGTGTACCAGGCTACTAGTGCCTGAGGGTGTACATTTTGGTACGTTGATACAGGCTCGGGTTAAGCTTTGTACTTCTGTAATAATGTACTTCCGGTAGTGGTACGCTTAGGAAACCCGCTTAAGTTGTACTTCTGGCAGTACGGATTTGTTGGTACTCAACTCGGATATCTCGGGTACTGGCTTGTTAACATACCGTTAGGCATCATAAAACCAGCGATGGAGTGTGAATGAGTGTTCATGTGAGTTAACTGGTGAATGAATGAGTGACTGAAAGGCGGTACCTTGTGAAGTGGGGGTGGAAAAAACAAACAAACAAAACAACACCAAACTTGAAAATCTGTGCATTTGCCCTGAACCTCTTTTTCTCATAAATATTTTTTTTTCCTGCAACTAGAATATTAATTGTGACATTTGTGGAATGTGGTCAGAGCAGGGATGACAGGTTAAAGTTGTTAAGATAATCTGTGGAAAGATAACAGAAGTATAGAATTGGTGAAGTAAAATGGGGGGACTGCAAAGTAGTGGTGTTTTAAAGAAAAGCCCCTTAGGATGTATCCTAACACATTGGAAGGATTTAGAGGATGAGGAAGGGGAAGATCCTTGGGAAATACAGGGGGACTGGGAAATGTAGTGGGAAGAAATCAGTGTATGTACTGTTGAGAAGAGGGACGTTGGAAGAATGAATGCCCAAAACTCAATAGAACCTTGATAGCTGAAGCAGGGGTTAACTGTTGGGGACCTGGGGACTCTACCCTAGCGGATCCACTGGTTAAGATAAGGCTAGGGAGACAGGAGAAAAGTAGAGTTTTTAGTAGACACAGGTTCCTCTTTCTCTGTCTTAAATCAAGAGTTAAAAAGTTTGGTATACATCGATTTTGATACTTACCAAATTCTCCAAAACCACTGTTAGGTAGAGACTTATTGGAATGATTTGAAGCAGAAATAACTTTTAAACAAGGAAACATGGAATTAAAGGTGAAAGAAAATCAATTAATTGAAATATTAAGTTTAGCCCTAATGCACCCTGGAAGCTCTGTCACATCTGCACCAGAAAATGAAATTACTAATCAGGTATATCCAGGAGTATGGGCTATGGGGATCCCAGGTCGAGCAAAGCATGTAGCATCCATAACAGTAGAACTCAAGGAAGAGGCAAAACCAATATGACAAAAGCAATATCCCTTGAAATTAGAGGACCGAAAAAAGGAATAGAAGGACCAATTAATAGGTTTTTACAGTATGGACTACTAGTGGAATGTGGGTTGGAATACAACACACCTATATTACCAGTGAAAAAAAACAGATGGAACTTACCAGGTAGTCCAGGATTTAAGAGAAGTGAATAAAATTGTTAGACATACACCCTGTGGTAGCTAATCCTTATACTTACTAAATTGAGATAATCAAGTATGGTTTACAGTATTGGATTTATAGGATGCATTCTTCTGTCTGCCTTTGGCCAAAGAAAGACAGATTTTATTTGGATTTGAATGGGAAAATCCTACCACACGTAGAAAAACCCAGCGTACCTGGACAGTATTACCCCAGGGTTTTAAGAACAGCCCAACGATCTTTGGAAATCAACTAGCACGAAAACTTGAAGCATGGAACCCTCCCTCCGGAGATGGAACTCTCTTACAGTATGTAGATGATTTATTAATAGCAACTGATACAAAACCTGACTGTTACAGTGGACTATCAGTTTGTTAAACTTTTTGGGACTAAATGGGTATAAAGTCTCTCAACAGAAAGCTCAGACGGTGCAGCAGTGGGTAACCTACCTTGGATACGAGCTGTCTGGAGGACAAAGAGAACTAGGAACAGAACAGAAAGAAGCAATCTGCAGGATTCCCCTCCCTCAGACAGTAAAAGAGCTCAGGACGTTTTTGGGAATGACAGGTTGGTGCCAGTTATGGATTTGTAATTATGGAATAACAGTGAGATCCATAGATGAACTTTTGAAAAACAACCCCACCCAACTGGTCTGGTCTAAAGAAGCTCAAAATGCATTTAGGACACTTAAAGAACTAACGAAGACCCCTGCCCTGGGCCTGCCTGATGTTACTAAGCCCTTCTGGCTGTTTTCTTATGAGAGACAGGGCATAGCTCTGGGGATCCTAGCTCAGTGGCTGGGACCCTACAAAAGAGCTGTGGCCTAGTTTTCTAAACAGCTGGATGTAGTAAGCAAAGGATGGCCAGGATGTTTGCGAGCTGTGGTGGTAGTGGTCTTGAATATTCAAGAAGCCAGAAAATTTACCTTGGGCCAAAAGATCACAGTGCTGGCCTCACACACAGTATCAGCTGTACTGGAACAAAAAGGGAATCACTGGCTTTCCCTGTACCTATTTCTACAATACCAGGCCATTCTGATTGAATCAGATGATGTTATGTTGAAGTAACTAATGTTACGAACCCAGCTGCTTTTGTCAGTGGGGCAGTCTCTGAACCGTTGACACATGATTGCTTAAAAACCATTGAGACTGTACTCCAGCAGACCAGATTTGAAAGAACAACCCCTGGAAGATGCACAGGACTCATGGTTCACGGATGGAAGCAGCTTTGTCTGACAAGGTATTCGAAAGGCCGAGTACGCAGTGACAACAACAGATGAAGTAGTTGAGTCTCAATCGCTACCTACTGGAACATCAGCTCAAAAGGCTAAAATCGTTGCCCTAACTAGGGCTCTGGGGTTAGCAAAAGGAAAAAAGATAAATATATGGACAGATGCCAAATACGCTTTTGGAGTTGTCCAAGCTCATGGGGCAATTTGGAAGGAGTGAGGACTACTAACTGTAGAAGGGAAGCAGATTAAATATGCTGAGGAAATGCTTCGCCTATTAGAAGCCATTCAACTACCAACAAAAGGTGCTGTCATGCACTGCCAAGGACACCTGAAGGGTAACGCTGAGCAGGAGAGAGGTAACAGGTTGCCTGACTATGAAGCTAAGCAAGTGGCAGAAAGAATGCAAGAGATTTTGGCCTTAATCCCAGACAATAGAAGTAGAAACCTAATTGACCAAGAAAATACTGAGTATTCTAAAGCTGATGAAGAATTAATAGAGGGATTAGGAGGACAGGTTCCATCCCAGGATGGGCCTACTCAAGTGATGGCAGAATCATAATCCCTGCTAAACAGATCTGGGGGGTGGTTAAAGAACAACACAATAGGACACATTGGGGAGCGGACTCCCTGTATAAATTTTTAAATCAATAGGGAAAAATTTGTGTACTACAGTCCGACAAGTAACCCAACAGTGTGAAATATGTTTAAAAAATAACCCCAACACAGGTAACCGGGTACAATTATGAAGTATTGGAAAAGAAAGTGTACCGGGAGACCATTGGCAAATTGATTTCTCTGAACTTCCAAGAAAAGGAGGGTACGGGTACTTATTAGTACTTGCAGATACCTTTTCTGCTTGGCCAGAAGCATTCCCTTGTAGAACAAATAAAGCAAGGGAGGTAACTAAGGTATTATTAAACGTATTAATACCTCCGTTTGGGGTACCAACAGTTATCCCCTCAGATAGGGGGACACATTTCTGTGCAGAAGTAGTGCAAAAGGTCAGCAGTCTATTAGGATTTGATTGGCAGTTACATATGCCCTACAGACCACAAGCCAGTGGGCAAGCAGAAAAAATGAACCACATGATAAAACAACAGATAGCAAAAATATGCCAAGAAGCGAATCTATATTGGTACCAAGCATTGCCTATTGCACTACTTCGGATACGTGTAAAACCTAGGACCAAAGAAAATTTGAACCCTTTTGAGATACTATATGGGAGACCATATCAAGCTAAATATCAAGGGGAAGATTTGAACCAGCTGGGAAATCAGTATCTACAAAATTATGTTATATCCTTAGGAAAACAATCGGAAAATATTAGTAAAAATGTCTTGGGTACCAGGGCTAAAGGGTTACATCACTTGATCCATCCGTTCAGCCCTGGAGATTGGGTTTATGTTAAGAATTTTTCAGGTGACCCACTGAGAGAGAAGTGAAGTGGACCTTACCAGCTATTGCTGACTACTTTCACTGCAATCAACATTCAGGAACAACTGGCCTGGATCCTTTATTCCCGAGTGAAGAAGGCTCCTGAACCAAGATGGATCATCGAAAAGGCTGGCGGTTTGAAACTATGATTACAGTGGTAAATTTGTTAAACCTAAGCTTATTAGTGAACACTTGAAGTGAGAACTTATATTACAGTGCAATTCAGATGATAGTGAATGCTACAGGAGCGAAGGATTGTTGGATTTGTACTGCCTTCCCAAAAGGTAACATGAGGCTCCCTTTGTACGGGGTGGAGTCCACTCATTGGAATTCTGACAATAATACTTGGCCTGAGTTTTGGAAAAGACAAGATGGAGGATACTGTCATTAGGACAACTCCAGTTATGACACTGGGCCAAAATTCGACCTGCAGATACTAGGTAACACCACCCAGATTCTGGTTAGCAATAATAGTTGCATATGTAAGGCAACATCCAACACTTGTTTCTGCCAGCCCACCTACTACACGCACAGAAATTGCACCTGCAGGGATGGGTGGAATGAGTATTGGATCAATAAAACCACAGTAGAAGTAGGAACTTGGGATTTGAAAGGGACAGCTGTGGTATATGTTGATTTTTTGTAATAGAACCCAATTAGAAACCTATAGCCTCTTGAACTGGGATTATTTTAGGAATGTATCAACTGGCTGGGTAAACAGCAGGTCATTTTAAGGAGCTAATGTCACAGCCACTGATGGGCCCTGTAAATTACCCGATGGGTATTGGTGGCTATGTGGCTACGGCATTGGCAGAAAACGACTCCCTGCAGGATGGAAGGGAATGTGTACCATAGGTCACTTACTCAGCCAGGCCCGAATATATAACCAGTCCCAAATACCTAAAGGCATACTGAGTACATCATGGAAACGAGCCAAACGAGAAAACAACCCACTTGTAAGTAGGGGAATAAAATTTCATAGCTTCATCTGATGGTTCTTGCTGTGGCTAGGAGTAAGGGAACTAGAGAAAGCCATAGTAAACATTTCTGTATTAAAAAAGATGGGAAATCTAACAAAAAATACTATGGAAGACTTAGACAGACGTATCATCCCTAAGTAAAGTTGTGTTACAGAATCAAATGGCATTAGATTTATTGACTGCCAGAGGAGGAGTATGTATGATCATATATGCACAGCAACTGGTATTAATCAATAAAGATAAGCAGATAGAAGCAGACTTGAATACACTCTGGGGAAAAAATACAATGAGTATTCCATGAAGTATATTTGGATGATACTTCCTTGGGGTTTTGAGATTTATGGGATAAAGTAACTTCTTGGCTTCCTAATTTAGGATGGTTAAAACAATTATTCATGGGATTAATTACTCTGATGCTTTTAGGAATATTTGTTTGTATATCTCTCAAGTGTTTCCTTTGGTGTTGCTGGGATTCAGTGGAGGCGTACAGTGATTGGGAAAGAAACAAGGTTAGACATCAGATGGAAACTGGAAAATATTTTTCCTGGACCCTGTGAAAGGATGGGCTGTAATAAATCTAATGAAGAGACCTTCTTTAAGTCTGAAGAAATTTGAAAATAATACCTAACTAATTATCATAACCTGTTGCAGGATATATAACAGCAAAATACTGTAGTGAGGATTCACAGCTTCCTAGCTACAAATCCTCAAAATGAGGGATTGGTGTCTGTAAATGTAAAATTTCCGCTTGGTAGAGTGATGGTAACTTGAACTAAAGCAGATCCTTGCTGTTTTGGGAGGACAGGAAAGCTCTAAAGAGGCTCCTAAATAATGTTACTTAGATAGCTCAACCTTAGAAGAAGCAGATGTGTGGGACGATAAAGATAAAGGAATGGCAAAACAAACACTAAACCAGAACAGACTACCCTTGACGGAGGTGACACTCAGTTCTGAGACCATGTATATGCCCAGAAGCAGAGGTCAACCAGCGGACGCAGTGAGGAAGAGTATATCTTTCATCCAGAGACCCCTGACGATCACCTGGAGTCACAAACAGGCATGCATAAAGAATATTTGCATGTGATAAAGTTCTCAGAAAAATAATGAATATGTAGATCTTTTCTTGGAAAGTTGATGAATATGTATGTAAAATTTGTATATAAGCTATGCATTTAACTCAACCGGACACACAGCTGGAGAAATATTCCCCTGTGTGTCCAGCGCTACAGTAAAGAATACCTGCTTAATAGTATTTGGACTATTAAGTCTGATTTTGGCTTTTCATGGCATCATTTCCAATAGCTTTGTTTCAGAGCAGTTTACAACTGCTGGGGAGGCGTCATACTGTTCAGTGATGTTTGCTGTCTTGTCTGTGTTTCCAGTAGCAATATTAATCTGCCTCAAACTTGTTTTTACAGGGGAAAAACACTCACGTTGTGATGACAGAAGATGGGACTAAATTCCACATCTGAATTCTAGGAATATCTGTGACTAGAACTTTTACTTAGGGTAAGGTGGATCTGTCTGATCTTCTGGAATTGATGCCTTTTGCAAGCAATAATATTTCTGGTTATCAAGCAGAGCTAGCAAAAGCCAATTTTAGGCTAGATCTTAATCTCCCTTTATACTTAACAGCTTTTTTTAATTAAGTTTGGACTTTGAGCCTAAAGGAGATGTTCTGTAGTCCATTTCTCATCTTTGCAAAGAGGTCATGGAATGTACCTTATTGTGCTTAAAAGTAGCCTTAACTGTTTCCACACAAATAAAAATACAGTTAGGATGAGTAGCTTATTTTGTGCTGCTTTCAGGGATCCGCTGCTGCTCCTGTCTTTGGGCTGTCACCAAGTCTTAAGTAATTACAATAATGCTTTTGGTAGTTTAGTGGCTGTGCTGTGCCCTGTCATGTGGCTGACCAGTAATATTACTAAATTGGGTGACGTGCACCTTCAGCGGTGGCTCTTCTGTTCAGGTGTGTTAGAAAGGTGGTTGCAAGGGGTATACATGTACTGCACCAGCTGAAGGCAAGTTTGCGATGTCCAGAAAGTGAGTGTGAAGTCTACAGTCATAATTTTAGTATATGTGCCAATGTAAAGCATTCAAATGTATCAATAAATAGAGACATGAACTTTCACTGCAAGTGTCGCTTCTTCCTTATAAGACTACTGATAACCAAGACTAGAGCTGCACGTGTTAGTTGGAGTAACTGACACATGCCAAACCTGCCTGTTGTGGGCATACAGCTTTTGGTAGCTGGGTCGCATGTTTGTGACTCTCTGGTCTCAGGCCAGAGCAGTGACTGTGTCTGATGCATTGTCTGGGAGCCGTTCCAGAAGTCGTAGCATTTTCATCGGAGGTTACTGCTGCAGCAGAGCAACAATGACTTTAAATATATCTGCTCTTTCAGTTGCTGAGGGATCTTTTATTTAATCCATATTAAAAGAAAATATGGAGCTCTAGTAGATGGTGAATCATTGCAGAATTGGACAGGACACATGTAAGTAAATTTACTGTCTTAGCTAATACAGCTGGCACAATCTCCTGTGGAATATCTTCCAGTCAACAAAATTTTTTGCAAATCATTGCAAACTGAAAGGTTGGGGGAGAAGGGGGGCTTGGAAAGGACTAAGAAGCAAAATCCATGAAGTTAAAACAGAGATCAGTGGGCAGTGCAATTATTGCTAAGTGCTTGGCAACCGAGGGGGGGATTACTGTTTGAAGTGGATGGGGGCGGAATTACGGACTTTAATTACAACATGGATTAGATCTGAGGAAATAACTTCTGATGAGGTCATGTTAATGACACTTTGCAATAGACTGGTAGGGAGATCGGTGAGCTGTCATAAGAAACTTTTTAAAGCGTGCACTTTTCTTGTCATTGCAAAAGTATAGCTGAATGTATATTCTGTGTGGAGCTGTTGTAAGTGGTACTGCACCTGTTTAACTGGTGGCGTGTGATTATTCTTTCCTTTTAAACAGCTCTGCATACACCCTATCATTAGACATCTTCACTGCTTAGGATTCCAGGTTTGGTGCTACCATGCCTAGTAGCCAACAGTCGTGAGTGTGTACCATGAATTTCCTTTGCTCCAAGAAGAGCGAACTTCTGTAGTAACCTTAGTGCTTTTAGGAAAAAAAAGTTAGCACATCTATTCTACAAGTTCAGACTTTCTGGTGCTGGCTTTTAGTATGGCATTGCACTGATGTGGTCGTCTGATGGGTTAGCCCAATTCCCTGGAATTTTAACCTTTTATCAGCAGCTGCCTTTTTAATCTATTTTAACAATTTTGGTGCATTATAACTGAATTACCTTTTTTTTAACAAGATGCCCATCGAAAACTTGACTGTCCTGACTCTGCCTTCTGTAACAGGATGTTTTTGTGTGAAATTGCAACTTAGAGGACGACCATGTAGCTGTTCTAGTCCTTTGTGCGAGCCAAATGACGAAGTCACTAGTATTTCTACCTGAACAAATTGCCCTGATGGCTTTACCTGGCCTACCAGTTAGATTTGAGAGCATTCAAATATTTAGAACTTGCAAAGATAAAACAGTGGGTTTGAATCAAGAGAAGGAAAATCTAATTTTGAAGATTATGGTAAAAAACCACAAAAGTAAGAACTTTAATGTTTGTTGTGTGTTATCTTACTGGTATTTGAGTGCTTAGTGAGGTTATATAGCCTTTCCTATGGCTGAAGCTTCCAATGAGTATCCAGTCACATGCACAGAATGGTGAAATCTGCTTTCCCTCGTTACTTGACTAAAATAGAGGTATTCTTACAGGATGTGCCTTTTTCATTTCTATGTGGCTTAGGATGGCTTGTTTTTCATGATTTCTCTTAAAATTTAATTCCCAAACAACTGGTTGCCTATCTTTCACATCTATTCCTGTTCTTAGTTTATTTTATTTGTCTGTATATTCTGTGGAAAATGAACAAAAGCTCAGCAACTTCAGGGGGACTGCATCTAACTACAGATCTTCACAATGTTGGGGAACCTGGATAGATGACACATCAGTGTTTAAGATCGTCATCTAATCTGGTAATAGAATTGCCAAGTCTTTTATTAGTTTGTGACACTGTTAACACTGTAACCTATTTGCTTCATACAAAAACCTCTTAGTGTAGGCTGAGGAGCAGGTTTTTCTACAACCTCATATGTATTAAAAATGTCAAGCATAAGGGAGAGCAGCAAGGGTCAAAAAAATTCTTAGCAGTTTAAGAGTGTAGGATATTTATGACAACCTAACTGGTCTAAGTTAAAGCACACAAAGCACTAGGAATTCCATCGTACAGAACAAACTTCCATCTCTCAGAAAATGGCCCAAAGCTTATATGCTCTGAAGAAGCTATTACGAGGAGCAGACTTTTTCACTTAAGAAAGCTCACATGAAGTTTACCTAGCTGATGTTCCTGCGGCATCTGCTTGTGTGTTATCCATGGGATTAATGTATGAAAGCTACAGTCAGTGTGGCAAGTTTTTATTGTATACATTTACATCATGAGGCTCATTGAACAAAAATTAGAATGGCATAACACAGACAAATTTCATTTAGATAGAAACTGAAAAGGCATGCTCTCTGCATGAAAACGGTAGTGCAACATTTTAAAATCTACTAAAGCATCCTATTAAGAGTGAAACTAATGAACTATTGTGCTAAAGCTAAATGTTTACTACATTTAGAATACAGACTTGATCCCCCCCAAGTATGGTATTTCTGTGGTGCAGCTTCTAAAAGAAAATGATTTCTGCTGTACACAACATAGGTATTGCACTATGTAGCTTACTATATGGTACAAGTAGACAGAATTTGCCAGGTTTACTTTCCTTTAATTAAGAGTTATGTGTAAGTAAAAATGTAAATGGTTTCAAAGTTCCCTAACAAAGTGTTTCACATGGGTCTAACAGTAGGTGGTCACAGTACCAGATTTTTGACGTTTTTAAATATTTCACACGATTTCAAATAGTGTGGGATCACAGAAAACTGAAATATGTTAAAGCACCTCATGTACTAGTTTAGCACCAGTTCCGACAAGATATTTAAAATAATTGTGACCCTTGAAAATGAAGTTTGAGGTCGTAGAGGAATTACAGGCGAAGTCTTCAATCATATGGGCTTCTGCAATATCATTGCCACTTTTGTATGCAAAGTGAGTTGGCTTGAATATTTGTTATAACACCAGAGAGACATAGAACCATACGGAAAGGAATGATTGCCCACTTAACAACATGAATACAAGCATTCCACTTTGTTCACAAAGGGCCACACAACACTCACTGTTTGGGGGTAGGAAGCACAGGAAAGCAGTCACTGGTAGTCACAAGTTTGCACAGTGTGACACACATCTGCCACACTTGTCACACTGAAGCATTTCATGGCCCACAGAGCTTTTGTCTTACCTTTTTAAGAAGCATGTTTGTTAATGTAATATGTAGAGCGCACTTGCAGATAGAATGGCCCTTGACAGGGATCGTAGAGGTAGCGCTGAAATTCCCTGCCTCCCTCCTGACTGCACCCAGTCTCAGATATTTTCAAGACCAATACTGGTTAGCGTTGCGCTAAGACGGGGATTACTACCTGTCTTCTGTGTACTAAATTCAATGGAGCGGCCCTTTGTAAAAGGACAGTAAGTTGGTTTATACTTGTACATCAAAAGTAACTTTTTATAAATGCATTTTTATGATAAACCATTAAGGTTTTCATAGCGTGGGGAACAGTGTCTGTAAAAGGAATTGAATGGAATCAAAATATGTCAGTGCTTTAGAAGTCACTGGAAACTATCTAACTTTTACCTTTCCTGCAAGATCAGTCTGAACCAGTGCTGCGACTAAGCAGGAGAGAGTTGTCTAAATATTATCGTGTAGAAAATAATAGTTTAAGACTTTATAAACCTTTTCAGACAGGTTTTGGCTCAACATCTCCAGTATTGGCATTGCACATACTTAAAACTTTCTCTTACGGGATTGACAGAGGTTCTTAGTGTTAGTTGAGTAAAGCCCCTCCAAAACCGGCAATGAGAGGATTGGGATGTTTGTTTGATACTGTACTGACAGCTAGTGGTAAATAGGAAAAGTAAATTCTGTCTGAAATTCTGTGTGTACTAAAAACTATGAATTTCAGAAGGAAGACAAATAATATTTACCTAGAGGAAAGAAAATAAGAGGTCATTTCTTTTTGATCTAGCTCTTGCAGCTGTGCCGGATGTTTGCGGGGAAACTAACTTTCAGTGTCCTACCTATTTTATTTGGGAATGTCATTATATACACTTAAGTTGTGAGAACGTTTATCAGAATAGCGGGAGATCTGATTATTGACAATTATTTTCCGTCTAATATTTAATACATATTCAGAATTACCAAGAATCAACTGATAATGGTCTCATTAGCTAATGAAACATGAGGCAAAATTAGAGGGCTGAGTGTAAGATCATAGGAATAATAGGAAAAGAGTCAAGAATTGATTAAATAAACTAGACTGAAGATTAGTTTTGAGATCTGTAGAGGCCTGGAGCATAAATAGCTTGGAGCTACTGCAGTCGTCCTGTGGGCAGTGAAGCTCATGGTGAACTCTCCAGCTGTCCTGCTCCCATGTTACTTTAAGCTGGCTATCACTTTTCCCCTTATCTTAGATACATAGTAACTTGGTCATGCAATATATAAACTTCCTTAACACGGAGGGATTTTGTTTGGATAGTAAGCCCTAACTGGCAAGGTTATGTGTATACAGCTTGGATTTAACGAGAAGAAAAACACATGAATCAGGAAAATGTGTCTGTTTCCACCCACTGTGGGCCCCAGCTGCGCACTGTCTCCTGTTCAAGTTGTCCTGTCTCAAACTTTATTAATAAAGTCGGTTTTTCATTATGGACATCATAGTTTGGTCATACTTTTTATCCAGGGTACAAAAGATGATACTTTTGTGTAGACACCTGGAGAATCTTTCACTCCGCAGCCGTAGCCCCAGGAGGTCACACCATACACAACCCAGCTTTCCCCTGGACGTTCACACATCAGTGGTCCGCCACTGTCTCCTTGACAGCTATCGACACGTTTCTGTTCCTGGACGTTTCCAGCACAGAGCATTCTTCCTGTGAATCTTCTTTTGTAACGCTGTTCACACACCCTCTTGGGAAGTAAGGGGATGGCAGCCTGCTGTAAGGTTCTCGAATAAGCCCTTCCTGAAAAGAGGACCCAAATTATTGTCTCGTTACGATGCTTGGTCTTGGAAACATAAATAGGCTTTAATCCACTCGCTCCTTCACACTCTTCGTCATTAAATAAAATGACTGAAAACAAGGCTAAATACTGAAAAATCTACTGTGCGTTAAATATAATGCTGAAATACTATATAGATACTGTAAATATGGAATATAGATGCTTTTTAAAAAAAAAAAAGTTTAAAATTTGGGATGTAACTTTACTCCTTGTGTTCACTGGATCTTTCCAAGGTTGGGATTTGTTTTGTTCCAAACACACTTTCTGTGTCTTCTACAATCATATATGCCTTAATACTCAAATGGGGAAGCTATTTTTAGGAGTCTTGAGCAGTGGAGACTAAAGCTGTAGAAATGCTTCATTTCTATGTCACCAGTTCAAATCTCATCTAGTTCAGCCTGACAGGTCCTGCATCCTCTGTCAGCTTCCAAGCAGAGCATCCAGCCAACCATCACGCTTACGCCCTGTAAGTACATGCCAGCTTGCTTGTCACCACAACTGAGGAGCTAACGTTACTGAGCCCACGTGTATTCTGGTAGAAATCAGCAGTGTCATTTGAATCTTTTGCAAGTCTGGTAACTTCTGTGTACCAGAGCACTAATGGGACTCCTGAACAAAAGGAATCTTCATTTTGTGGAGGTGACCAGAACCTGTCCTTTGGTTTTCTTTATCTGTAGCGAATCCGGCATTGTATAAGCAGTTCTCTGCTTATAAAATGTCAAGATTTATATAATTTGGCTTTTTTTCTATAGCTTGCACCTCTTTTTCAGTTGGAAACATGGGAAACTAAAGCCAATGTTGAGGTGTTTTTTTTAAGTAGAATCTTAATACTTGTAAAGTAATTATGATTCATATAGTAAGTGTGAACTTTCAGCTGAAGTACTGTGATGATGTAATTTCTTACCATTATTAAAGCCAATTATTGCAGTGGTTAATGTTTCCTTAAATAGATGTCCTAAGTTAACAGTATTGCAGAACTTTTACTGCATCATGTAAAAAGTTAGACAGAGCTAGGCAATGAATTAGCTGTCTGTCTCCTTTATTGTAGTACCGTGACCCAGACATCTGTGCACACAGCTTAATGCGTGTCAAGAGGAAGAACTGCTCTTTGGCCTTGCCGCCTTGTCTCCTTGCCAGTTGCAATGAATCAGTGGTGCGAAGGCTCACGTGTGGTTGCTGTCTTGCAGTGTATTCAGCATCATAAACACATGAAAGTAAAACATGGTTATTAATTTGTAAAACATTTAAAGGACAAAGACCTTTGAAGAGGAAGAATCTTGTACTGACCTAAAAAGTGACTAGTTTCTTCCAGAAGCCTCGACTGCAGATTGCATCGTGGCGCTCGTAAATTTTGGCAAGATGTTCTCTTACTTAAATGTAACTGCTGATTGAAAATGTCAGTGGTAACGAGAGACTAAAAATGTTATTTGAAATTCTATTCCGTGTATATTTCTACCCATTTTTCTATTGAAGTAGTGTCATTTAAAGAACTTTTCTGAAGTATTCATTGCACTTACATTAAAAGCTTTAAATATAATGGAGCTGTTAGTTATGTTCTGAGGCAGGGGTGATAAGGTGCTGCGCAGGGTGTGCCTGGCAACAAATAAGCTTTTCATTCATGCTTGTCGGTCTTAATGAGGCCATTTCACTGACTGGCTCTGTGATTGAGCGTGACATGGTTAATCGCCACTTTTCAAACACAAACTAAATTCAGTAAACAAAGTGTTGTTAAGGATCAGGAGAGAAAACATTCCCCTACATAAAAAGAGTAAAATTGTTTGATTTTGAGCGTTTTCTCATTTTAAGTATTTGAGGGGGGGGGTTGTGGTTTGTTTGTTGTTTTTTTTTTAAATAAGTAGCCTCAGGTAACGGGATCGGCAGGTGGAAATCAGTAAAACATTTTTACCTGTGTCACCCCATCCAGTGATGTAACAGTTGGGAGCAGTTTTCAGTGGTCTCTCTCTCCGTAACGGCAAGCAAGCAGGTAAGACGTGGGTGCTGAATCTGGCACACTGTTCCTCTGGCCCCTGCAGCCTCACTAACGCAATGTCGTAGTCGCTGCTCTCAGGCCTGTACTCCTTATGCATCACGATCTGTTGGACTCCAATTTCTTCCTCGTACTCTTCTGGTACGAGTGTGTGATAGTCTCCAACCCGCACAGCGTAGTTCTGAGTGTTGTTGCCATACCTAAGGATGAGGTGCAAACAAATAGGGCTGGCTCATGCAAAGTCAGATCCTAAGCATGCGAACAGATTTGACCAGGGTCTTCGTTGCTCGTATAAATAAGGATACCAGACTTTTTTTTAAAAAAAGAGCAAAAATGCTTTCTCAGATGTTTAGATTGACATTCAAGTGCATCTTAAAGAATACAAAAACAACTTTTCCTGAAGTTACAGACTGGGCTATGTTCCTTTTTTGTATTTTTTCACAGGCAAGGTTTCTTGCGGCCACCTGCCATGACTGGCACTTATTTCAAAGGTGCAAGCAAGGTTTGCATTATAAACTTACTTAGTAAGGGTAACACAAACTGCCAGTCGTTACAATGAAAACCTGAGCACTAATATCGTTGCGATGCTACAATAATTACTGAAAGGAAAACAGTATTCAAGCTTGCTTTGTAGGTTGGTTGAGAAATTCTAGGGGCTCAGATACCTTAATAAAAACCTCTTACCTTAACTGAAGTTATAATAAGGAAAATAAAGCATATGCACGTCACAAGCACCTACTGTCAAAGTGACAGAAGGTCTGTAAATCTTAGGCTTGTTTTGCATCTCATATGACCCCAATTTCTTGCACATCATAGACTAAACGGTAAGTACCTTAGAGATGATTAGTCTGGCTGAAATAACAATTTTCTGTGCATGCCTTCGGAGATTTTTTGATTACATGACACACAGTCTTTCTCATGAAAATGCAAGCAAGGGACTACTATTGGGTGCACTTATTTATTTTAAAATCTGGCTAAGCTAACCCAAATATTTTTCCTTTGACTTCTCCCTTTCCCTCATAGCCTTCAACCAGAAATTTGTAATATGTGTGCAGAAAATGCCCTACAGTGTTCCATCACCTTCTAACCTATACTTGCTCTTTTTATACCCTCTGGCAATGTGCTGATCTCCATAGCTTATTAAAGCTTGCTTGAGGAGCAGCAGACAAAGCAGGAATATCACAGGATTCTTCTGAACAATATATAGCTGTAGCACTGAATATTTCCTCCAATTGTGGACTGCATTCCTGGTTGCCTGCAAAGCTTGCTTTGTCAAATTCTGCACATCTCCTTCAGGTCTTCTGTGAGCAAAACCTCACTTCCAGCCTTGTAGGCGGAGAGGGTTGCAGGCTATGACCAAACATCTGTTCATCTGAAGATGACCACCTTTATAGGAAAAAACTGAAGTAACTTGTCTACCACAAAACTTTTTCCAGGTTCTCCTCCACAGTAGTCTGTGGAAAATACTCTCCAGATACTGTATTTTCGTTGTGGTTGGAAATGAAAATTCTATAGCAGCTGGAAGTGACGAGATGCAACTGATGCAGACTTTTTAAAGTTTACAGAAGTGTTTAAAGAAGTATTCATACTGATTTTAGTCTCACAGGGAGAACTGAGATAAATTGTGTATTCTACCAAATACATTACTTTTTCCTCCCTGAAGAAAACAGCTCAAGGGCTTTTTTTAATTTGTGGATCAGTATGTTTATCTCAAGCATATTTTAGAAAAAAGCTCTTATTTGTATGTGTCACGTTACTAATCTTCCTGCTTTGACCACAAAAGTCCTAGTATTTTATAACTTGTCACTGAATCAATTTCCATTTGGAATTTTCTAATAAGAAATGAGAGCATGAATAGGAAAAGAACATCAGAGAAGGCAGAAGCATGAATCCTGACTCTCCAGGCGTTATGACTCCAGTGCCTTGAAGTTTCTAGAATAGAGGTATTTCTTTGTAAGCTTTTTTAAAAAAACAAATACTTGAATCTCTCTTTCACTAGATCTCGCGTTCTCATTTCTAGATCATCCTGTGTGTTTCTTCCAGTTTTAAAAGCTCACTGAGACTTCACAGTTGGTTCTTTTCCTGGTAAAGTAAATGGCAAAACTCCATGGAAGTAGGATTGGCACCTGATACATTGCTTTTATTTTGTTGCCCTTAAGGAGAATCCTCAGAGTAAGAAAGGCTGTTAGGTCTTAATTAGTTTCTGGAATTATATATATCTCCATCTGTATTTGGCCATCTGAAGTATGACATCAATGAAATCCTAAATTCTGCATCCCTATAGATTGTCTGTCAAATCCTTGCCATCTGCTGCCTCTGATCTGTGACCTTGGGTGAATTTTTTTTTTTGTTTTCTCTTCTGCCATCTATTTGGCTTTGCTTAATACAGCAAGGGAGTAAGGCTACACCCATTTTCAGTACATTAAAATACTATATAGTACAGGCATTACTTAACACAGCTTTCTTCTAGTACTATTTCTGTGAAAGTGATTTTTTTATGAATGTTGTGCATCTTTACAATAAAATGCTTGGTATATTTCAGTACCACGTTGTACTGAATAGGTTTTATATATTTGCTCACTATTGCTTCTGGGAATTTTTAGAAACTATAATTCAGAGTTTAATTTAGGATGTTTATATATAGATAGACTTGAAAGCAAATTTTCCTGGCCCATGTGCAAAAATTTCCAGTAATGCTTTGGCAAAACTATAGCATTCAAAGTTAGAAACATATTTTTATATAAATATACAAATTAGGGGGAAAAGTGGTTTTTTTATTCCTCTAGTTATGGAAAATATTAGTAGGGAAATTAATCTGATTCCTTAATCTTGTGTTCTCCATAAAGTTGCACCTGCAGTTCAGTATGTGCATTAAATGGTCATTTGTCTCTTCACGTGGAGGCTGTATAACCTTGTAGGTAGTGTTATTTCCTGGAACTTCAGCTTAAAGATTGCTGAATTGCTTGCAGCAAAAGAAACTACCAAATCAAGGGCAAGTGTAGTGATCACTGTGGCTATCGTTTTCATGGAAGTACCCATAATGTTGATTGTTTGACAGAAAGCATGCTGCTATGGTATATAAAATACACTATGAAAACCAAACTGACAGACCCTGGTAGCTCATTTTATTGTGTAAGCTAATCAATGCATTGATCCTCTGTGAAACTCATAAAACAGAAGAATAAAATGCTCGGCTACAGAATGTTTTACACACTGACAGCACAACTCCTGTGCCCCTCTCCAAAGTGGACAAGGTCATGGTAGTGGCAGGTAGCTGAATGGTCAGGGTGTGCAGTATCAAAGAGGCTTTCACTTTTCCCAAATCTATTTATGGAACGGATGTAATGCTCAGAACGTAAAGAGTGTAGGAACACTGTGATGGGTTATACAGCCAGCTGAGTACTTCTCCGATGTCTTGCCCAAGCCGAGATTACAAACAATCTTGGCTGATGCATTAGCCAACTTTGTAGGATCTAGTTACCTCAGAGTAAATTAGAAAAGGAAGCTGATACAGAAAGTACTTTAGTTACTATTGGAATAAAATGGCTTTATTATTTTAATTTGATTGCATGCAAAACCCCCACTGAAGTAAATGGAGGAGCTGTTTTTGTTATTGACATCTCAGATACATTTTTCTGTTCAAGTTTCGTAACTGCATGATGACATTCCACCTAAGAATCTAAATGATACAGCAACTGAGCCCAGTAAGTTAAGTAAAATTATGCTGTTTCCTTTGCCAGTTAAGCAATATTAAATAGTTCAATAATTTTTGCTACAGCAATTGTTTATAACTGTTGATCTCATTGCCTTTAACAGCTATCATTAATTAGATTCTGTACCCTAGAATGTGTTACTAGATACAATCTCTGAATGTTTGAAAGTAATATTTTAACAGTTTTTGGTACACGTCTGAGTATCATATTGGAATACAAATGCACATGGTCATTAGCATTAAATATATACTTGCCTGACATAATCTGCCAAAAACATTTCCACAAGGTCACTGAAAATACTCTCTCATAATTTATAGATACACTTTTGGCTCCGTGCAGCAAACCACATATTAATGCAACACTGATAGTTTCTGGATTATGAAAGGTTTTTTACCTTCAATAAATATGTGCCCATCTAAGTTAACCATTGTGTACACTGACGTACAGGTTTTGTGTATATAAACAAAAACCATCACAGTACTTTGCAGATACGTATTATCAGTGGTGCTACGGAAATCTGGCTCTCAAGCAGAGAAACGCAATTTTACATGGTAAAAATCTTTCTTTTTTATTTTTTAAAAGTAATGGGTGCCTCTGCATTTGAGTTTATAGGCCTTATCCATAACATCAGTTACAGGATTTACCATATACTCTATCCATTATCTTTAATGCAGTTTGAAGGGGGAAGGAGTTTTGTAGGTATTTTTTTTTTTTTTAAACCTTATGGAATTCAGAGTACTACAGAGTCACAAATGTATTAGGTGTTTGTAGTTTAGATGAGTAATGAACACACTTCCTTCCTAAATTGATTTAATAATCAAAGGAACTTGATTTTAATTGTTTGTTTTGATTCGTAAGCCTAAGCATGAAGGAAAGTTGTTTATGATTAGTGGTAATGAGTGCTCTCCCATCAGCCGTGTATCAGATAGAATAGTAGAAAACTTGCTGCTTCTATTTAATGTTACGTCCCTGATCTTGATAAAAGGAACAGTGTTCCCTTTAATAGGTTCCTGATAGTTTTCTGTGTTATGGATGATGGTCATTTATAGCAGAATAATGAAGAAAGGAGATCCAGGAAAGCTTATCTTAATTAAAAGTACTGATTTTAAACATTTAATGGAATGAGAAGTTTTGCTTCTCATGCAGATGTATGAAACTCTAATAGCTACAAGGCGTCTAGTGATAAGCTTAATGAACAGTCTTTGCACAGATTTACCATATTTCTGTGCACATTCACACAAATAAGGCTTTGTTAAACTGATTTTTTTATCTGTAGATGATATTTCTTCTCTGGTAGTAGTTGGTATTTACCAAATGTGGAAATATTGTAATAGAGCATCAGTACATAAAAAAGGCCAAGTAGTCTAGCTCAGGGATGTCCATGCTTCCTCACCTGAAAGTCACCTATGAACTGGCAGAGAACCACCACGCACAAATCACATTTGAAGAATGGAGGCAGAGGAGGAGTCTGGGAGTGCTTCATGGATGGAAAATATTGCTTTCAGGGTATTACCTGTCTGCTGGATGGCTGGGCATGCCTTTAAGCTCTCGTGCAGCCTGGCAGTGTTGATCCTGGCACCACCTAGAAGGTTTATTTCTCAGCCAACTGGAAGATGGATTAATAATCGGCCACCATGCTAATATCATCCTGCTGCCAGTTGAGTAATGTACTGACATTCAAGGCACACCTGAATTCATCTCACCATTCATGATAAAATTGAGAAAACTGAATTTTAATTCTGATGTCTCCTTTGATTTCTGGTGTCTTACTAGGTATTTGGTTTCACTGTGCCTCAGGGTCCCTAGTTCTCAAAACAAAATTATGAGGACCATGTTGAAGTATACATTCAGGAATGCCTGAAGAAGTGCTTAAATAAGAGTTATATTATTAGAATAGTACAATGTTCAAGTAACACAGTATTTCCTAAAATGACATCGTGGTCATTATAATTTTCTTTTTTTCTATGCCTCATATTTCTAGTCATACAAAGTTAATATTTTTTTATGTATAGACCTGCAAATTCCCTGTAGCTGTCAGAACCACGCAGGACAAAACTTGATAATAAGATGGGTGCGTTACAAAAGGAAAGATAGCTTCAAACAATTTTTGATCTTAAATTATGTGTCCACAAAATTACAGAAACCAGTAATGCTGCTATACTGTTGGCAAACAGTTCTAATCATCATGCATAAAATTGTATTTAGTTTTTCTCCATAGTACAGATAAGCCTGCTTTTGTTACTTAAGCAGTGTTCCAATTTCCAGGGTATGAGAAATGGTATACTGGCCTTTCTCTTGTCCGTCTTTGGAAAATATGTGAAGAAGGCGCTTGAGCTATAGATAGCTCGTGGAAACCTAGCCCCTTAAAATCACTCTGAGATCGTCAGGAAGTTCAGCCCAGTCTGTCCAATGTCAGCTTAGAGCTAAAGGTGCCTTGTCTCTTTTACAGTAAACAGTAGCGCATCCACAGGCTGTTGGAGTTGCACGCTTAGATCTAGGTTGCACAGTTTTAAATGCAACAGCTGGAGCAAAACAGCCCTTGGACCCCCAGCTACACAAGCAAGCCAGTGGGAAGAACAGGCAGTACATTCTGTGGGGAGTGCTTACTGTAAGAACGCACTGCAGCTGCAGCAGCGCAGTGCAGCAGATACTCACTTGCTTCACCAAACTTCGTGAAAGCATTCACAGAATCACAGAATGGTGGGGGCTGGAAGGGACCTCTGTGGGTCATCTAGTCCAACCCTCCTGCCGAAGCAGGGTCACCTACAGCAGGCTGCACAGGACCTTGTCCAGGCGGGCCTTTAATATCTCCAGAGAAGGAGACCCCACAACCTCCCTGGGCAGCCTGTTCCAGTGCTCTGTCACCCTCAGAGGGAAGAAGTTCTTCCTCATGTTCAGATGGAACTTCCATTGCTTCAGTTTGTGCCCACTGCCCCTTGTCCTGTCGCTGGGCACCACTGAATAAGGGAAAGTTCCAATAAGGGAAAGAGTTGGGTAACCAAGATCTTGATTTGCACAGAGAAAACATAGCTGGCTTCCTGTCACCTCCCTTTTTCTTTCCTTGAAGAAGACCTTTGAGGTAAAATAACAGAAAACACTGCTTTGTTTTCAAGCCTTTAATCACAGGCTTTCTCAAGAGCTGAAGTTGCATCCTTAGTAATCACGGGAAAATAGGAAGCCATTTTCTGTAAATTTTGATGATAGCACCTGAAGTGCTTTCATAGTCCTGCAGAAACAACTGGGACATCAGAAGTAGGCAGAAATTTTATTGCGTTTGACCACTTCAGCTTGAAATATTACCAAGAAAAGTCCTTCATGATTTTCATGAAACATCAAAATGAAAAGATACGCATCTGGGGCTAAGCAAAGGTAACAATTTCCAGTTCAGTAAAAGTATATCTGACTCTTCCTTTTAGTTATTAGTGTGCGAAAGCAAAGGCTCAAAGTCCGAAGTTAAAACATTTGGAGCCCACTTGAGCAAATTCTAGCAAATATTCTCAAAACTGCAATGCCATTCTTCTGTGCTTTTGTTCCAGCCCATACTGCAACCTTTTGTAAGAATTCCAATGAAATAATTGCTGTTGAAAGCTTAAAATACTAGACCAGCTTCCTTACTGTGCAAGTTGATGTTTTTATACTACAGTAACTTAATCAGCAGTGAATTCCTGATACCAAAATTACTGAAGAGGGGATATCATAGAAACTGAATAGGAGAATTATCAGTAACAGGGTATCTGTTTCTGCAAAAATGAGAAAAGACACTTTAAAAAGCTAGCTAATAGCTTAATATTGAGAACTGCAGAAGTTAGACCAAGCAGATAAAATGTGATTTTAAAGGGAGTGTAAGTTGCAAACCAGTTGCTAAACATATGGAAAGGAGCTGAATTTGGCATAGTTTTATTAGATGCCAGTGTCAGAGAATTATAGCAGTGTAACCACTTGGACAATTATTTCTTTGTTAAAGGGGGTTGGATCTTTGTTTAGATGGCTGCAAAAGACAATTCTTTATGTACTGCGAGGTAACAGAGAAAGGCAGTTGCTCCAACCTATTGGTGAAGAATGAGCAAAACAGCTAGGTCTCGCTAGCACCCAGTGTACAGATTTATTTTCCTATTAGACCCAGCAAAACACATAATAGTGCTTTACCCTAAAATGGGTTTGGGGGGACTAGTTCATCTAGTCACTGCAGTGTTACAGTAAAAATGTCTATCACTGCCAATATCTACCATTACCAAAAATCATCTGAAATATTACAGTCCTTGTGATTGATGTTTGCTCAGTTGTCTTCACTGTGACCTGAAAGTCATAAGCTGCAATTTTGTTGTAACAGAAAGCTGTGTTAAAATGTCAGAAGTATTGCCTATATTTTTTCATGGAAGTGCTGAAGTTGTGAATATAAATCTCCTGAAGGGTGACACTCAGAATAATTCCAATGTATTAGGGGTTTTTGTTTGTCTTTATTTGGAGGGAAAGGAGGTTGATTGTTAGGGTTTTTTTAAACCAAAGGCCAACTCTTTGGAACAGTTTTCAGTGGGTTTGAACTGGAATGGTTTCGCCTATACCCAGAACAATGAAGTAGTTTGAAAATAATGCATTTCACTATTGAAGAGAGACCTACCTTTTAAAGCAATGTGCAGCAGTGAGGACCCAGCAGCTGCTGATGAGGGTAGCACCACACAAGAGTCTTCCATCACCATGAGAAGACTTCAGTCGGAGTGCCACCTGCCATGGCCAGCCGCCCCTACGGAGACAGAAGACGTCGCATTCAGGGTACAACAATGGACAAGTAAGGTAGCTTGTCAGTTACTGTGAATGTAAATTGTATTTCATTTCTTTGACTGACATAGCTTGCAAACTGTGTTATTTATTGAGTAACAGTTGAGAATACCTTTATACTCTTGCAGCATTCAGAATTCCATTTAACAACAGTCAGGATTACTTTACGGATTGTTTGGGCATCCAGCACTCTGAGAGCTTCCTCCCACTGTCAATTATTTTAATTTTCCCTTCTCAGATTGCATCATTATGCCAAAAATACATTGTATGGTTTCCTCGACAAATACCATCCAAGTCAACAAACCACAAATTTCCTGCCAACTGGAGAGGGGAAAGAAGGGACTTTCTTGAAAAGCTTCACCCAGCATACTTTCCTGTCTGCATTAATATCTTTCTCCGTTCTGAGCTGTTTGAAAAGGGAAGCTGGCAAACCAAGAGCTCTAAAGCAACTGTAGAAACTAAACCACAAGTAACAGATCAGCACCATTTTTTCAGCCTGTGATCATCCATTTTGTACAGTAGATCTGGGATATGTATTTGCAGGCCTGTCAAGACAGGATGGATTATTTTTCACCAGTTTAACAGATTAGGAAAATATGGGATCAGAGAGAAGGGGGGGAGACATGCACCTGCAAGCAGCAGCAACATCCAAGAATAAGCAACGGGTAGGTTTAGGTGGTTTCTGACTACTGTCAGCCTGAATATGTATGCTGGAGTACAAGAGCTGCCCAGGAACATCTAGTCCAGCATCCTATCTCAGAGTTGCCAGTGGCAAATGTTTTAAAGTAAGGTGGAGGAATTTACTTCCCATAGAGCATAAAAGAAGTCAGACATTTTAAAGTTTTTTTTATTTCTTTCCAAAATGAGGTAATTTGGACAGCTTTGACTTTCCTGGTATGTATGTAAATATCCAGTTCCTTTTCAAACTTTGTCATGTCCTTTGTCTTAATGACTTCTTGTGACAACGCGCCCTTTTCTGACATTGTTCATATGTTCTTTTTCTTGATTTTGAAGCATTTCTAAGTGCACTATTGGATTTCACTCACCTTTTTTCTTTGTCTGATCTCTCTGTGCTTATGTATTATGAGGTCAGGTTTCTTGCTCTTAATTGTGCAATCCATTATTTGTTACCGTTTCGTTTCATCCTGTGTCTTTTGTACACATATTCTGAGACAATAATTCTCGATCTCGTTCTGTACAATGCATTATTGATTATTCTCATTTGTTTTCTTACATCCTGCTTCGCTCTATTTGACTGTATTTACATGTTTTTCTCGGATTCCTCTTCTTACTTTTCTTTGAAGCTCCTCCACTTAGGCAGTGTCTTTTTTGAAAGGCATTGATTGATGCTATGCATGTACCTTGAAATAGGCTGCACAGTGACATGTAATGATATTGTACGTGTGGTTTTTACAATCCCCTTTGTAAGATTCTGTGAATTTTTTTTTTTGTGGTTACTCACAGCTGTTAAGAAAATAAAGCCTATACTTCCTATCATAGCATTTAGTAGTAGTATTTAGTTAATCTGTTCATATTAACTAAATGTAAACATGTAATTAAAAGCTAAGAACAAAGTTAACAAGAAGCCAGGGTTTATAGCCGTGTCATCATCAGAGAGGCTTATTTTGTGAAGGAAAATCAAGTCTTAGGCAGTGAATCATACCCAGGCCTTTTTTTTTGGTGTAGGTAGCATTTAAAACCTTGTACTATATTCATAGCTCTCTTCATATAGCTCACCTCCTGGTATCAAGATGTCCTTTGAAAAAAAAGTAAAGTGGCTATTCTGAAAGTAAGAAATTTAATCCAGTTAAGGACTAAACCCATAAGCATCCACAGATTTTCAACTAATGCTGCAAGTATTTATCAATGAATATTTAATTTCCTACCAATATTTTTATATTGGTACCTAATATTCCTACCTTCATATTTTTGCTTCAACCTCATGACAAGCCAAAAGTAAAACAAACAACAAACCTATAATAAAACCATAAATTAGGCAAACTGTTTATGGCAAATACATGTCTTAGAAGTCTTATATTCAAAGTTACTTGTCTTTACCAAATAATTACCGTAAAGAATTTTTCCCACCAATTATTCGCTTTTGTCGACGGTGTAGTAACCTCAATCCACAAACAGAAGCAAGAGAATCTAAACCAGAAAGGGAGATGTAGACAGCGTTAAAGTCAAACTGAAAAGTAGCCAATCTTCAGTCAGAGCTAACTAAAAAAAACATGAAGGCTGAAGCTATTCTGTGTTTCATGGTAGTTTTTAACAACAAAATTGTCAGACTTGGAAATTCTTTTTAGCTGAGATCTTTTGACTGTGATCATAGAGCAATTTACACATTTGTGCTCTGCTTCTCAAGCATAGGATTTTTTATAGGGTTCTTCCTTGCTTCTTGTAAGTGGACGCAGACCTTGGCCATATCACATAGGTCTCAGTCCTCAGCTGAAGACAACCTGTACCTTGAAAAGTTGAAAGTGGCTGTCTAGGTTTTTGCATTTTCATGTCCTTCCCACAACTTAAGAAACATGGCTGCTGTAAACTATGGTAGACAAATTCCCTGTACCATTTGAATAGCCTTTATGATTCCTTTGCACAGCTGGCCCAGCAATAAAATGACACAGTGTAAGCAGAGAGGGTTTCGCCACCACTTTTGTTTCGATAATTCTTTTGATATGACTGTTTCCTCTGTGAGGTGGGATCGATTACGTCCGTCTCTTCCTACCGTGACAGTTCCCCATCCGAACCTGCTGGTCTGCGACTCACGAAGGGGCTTCACCTTTGTTGCTGTTCCCGAGGGCCTTCTTGCTTAGGTGGTCACAGATCACTCCCGCATCCTCGCTGTGACGGCAGTTGTGCGTCCCAATGTCCTGCTTAATGCAGTCTGCCAAGGATCTCTCATTGCCTGTGCACTTCACGTTATCCACGTGGATCGGGCCTTTGCCCTCCCCAAAATATGCCATTGTCCTTGCTCTAGCTGGACCTCTGGAAACAGAACATATGTTTTTATATTAAACATTTTGAGGCTTTATTCTACATTTTACTCAACCGAAATATTTCAGAGTAGTGAAAGACATTGAGGTTTTATTCCAAGCCCTATCACTGATTCATTTGGTGACAACTTTTCTTCTCATTGCCTCTGTTACTCTGGTATGTAGAAAAAAAGAAGTGTAACAAAATTGCTACAGTTCACTAATTTTTAAAAAGTGCTTTTATGCATTTAGTTAGAAGGCACTATGTGAAATATTTTACATTGTAACAGCATCACAAATATCTGTAAAGCAAAATATCTGAAAGCTGCTTTTTCATACCTCTTTCATCCTCATATAAAATCAGTATCTGTGAATGCTAAAAATAAATTCTTCTGATCTGATTCCCTCAGAAAGATGGGCCAGTTAAATACAGCGTACTTGCAGTGTAGCAGGAGCTATGATTCACAGATCTATTAGTTGTTATTAGTTATTCACATATCTCGTTATCATGCCATTTTTAAAGTGCACCCCACAGTTGGGTTCTAAAACTGTAATGCAGTCAGAGAAAGACTGAACCCACTTCAGTCTCAGCACCCACCTTTTCCTGGGAGGAACCATGTATTCGCGCTTATGTAGCATTTTCGTACGTAGGCTTCAAGGCACCTTATAAAGAAGGTCAGTGTGACAATCCTATGCTTGTATGAGTATCAAACCTACGTATTTAAATGTTGGACTTAGGACATTTTATTAGGGTTTGAAGTCCTGATCCCTATAACTTGTCTGTAGCACCATGCAGCTTCAGCAATGACCGCAGTGTCGGTTCTGTGAACAACCTCTTTCGAATGATGAACATTTTTCCCAAATGAGGGAGTGGTTGAGCAAACACAATAAAAAACCGACATGAATTGTGCATGTAAGCTTCTAGTTTGGTAACTTCTGTGATAAGAGTATCATTTTTAATTACTTAGGATAATGCTTCTTAATATATAAATAGATGTTTTGTGGTATGTGGTTGAAGAGTCAGAAAGAATTATGAGTGGGAGACCACCCAACCAGCTGTACAGAGAAGTCGGGCAGGAAGCCACGGCTGCCTCTACGTGTGCCTGAACTACAAGTTTACACATCAGTTGAGAGCAATTTACTGATATTTTATTGTGGTAAGAATATACTGAATTCTAGGTAACTAAAATGTTGCACTATATCATATTTTTCTATTTTAAAAGGTACGTTATAATTGCATATTGTAAGGGACAGTACTTCTATGTATACAAAAGAGTAATTGCACATACAATGAAATGCTGTAGTAGAGAAAGAGTTTAACAATGGAAATGTATTATGCAAGAAAGTATTTCTCTCCCTTTACACCTCTTTTCATACCTCTTTTAATACCTGCAGTGTTGGGGAAGATAAGTGAGAATGGCGTAAAGAGTTTGTGTCCCTTCATCGGCTCGAGATTGTCTGTTGGGGAGGAATTTTGATTTGTCACACGATTTGCAAAGCGTCATCATACTAGAAGTGTGGCTGGATCAAACTCCAAGAATCCAGCCATCAATTGCCCATATCCATATAATGGAAACATCAAAGTAATACATGCAAGCTTCCTCTGTTTTCAAACTTGCTCACAGAAATCCTTGGCTGTTTGGATTTTTTTGCCACGTATTGAAGGGTAGGCAGGCAGGTTTTCTAAGCAGGGAGTGTCGGTTAGAATGCATGAGTTGCAAAAAGCCAAGAAAGAAAAGCATGTAAAACATCCGACAGACATGATACCACAAGGTCAACTGTCCTTCCACATATTTTAATTTCCATGGCTTGCATGTATTTACCAGATAATCTAAAGCCTGAAATGAGTTCAGAACCAGTATAGGTCAATCTTTGCCTAACGCGTTGCGGATGATTTAAGGTGTCAGTCACAAGCAATGTGTCTCTTCTTGCTCCAAATATTTTTCGTGATGATACTCTGATTACAGATAACTACAAAAAATGTCCAACTCGCCAATACCTGTGGGCAGCTGATGTGTCCATGTACGCTATTACAAAACAGTGAGACAATGCAGGCGCTCGTTACAAAATCCTACCTGGTTTTGGTATCTCTGTGTCAAAAAACAAAGTTTGTGCTTCAGGGCATTGCCCTAAAGTTCCTCAGGATATCGAAAACTACTTTGTTGTGAATGACCACAGTATTCTTAACCTTTCGAAGGCAAGTATTTATGGCAGTTTAGTATGGAGTTGTCTCTGCCGACTCTTATCGGCTACTCAGTAAGGGCACTGCCTCGGTTGGCTTACCAGACAAATCTCAAAGAATACTCTGACATCTGTGAGGTCACAGATGTAAATATTTTAGGTGAAAAGAGATGCAGAGAGACAAAGATGAAGGAGGGAACTTACTGCATATGGATTGCAATCATGCATTGACATGAACTGAATCATGGGACTTGGACTGTGGAGATTGTTCATACCTTTAGATGGAAGCTGCCTATCTCTGACTGTGCATCAATAATCTCTCAGTTTGCTGTAATTGCTACAAAAGGTGTGTCTCTTAACACACTCTTAACAAAAAAAAAAAAACCACAAACACACCACTGTTTAAATAGAACATCTACCAGGAAACAAATGTAAAAATTGTGATGTTCTAGAGCAAGGAGTGCAGCTTAACAGAGAAAATTATTTCATATAATTGGGAGATCTCTAAATGTAGAAGTGTTAAGTCTTACGTGTTTGTTTCATGCTGGAATGTGCTCTTACAACTGGTTTTAGTCCACCCTTTACCAAGGTATATGTGTCCCTTAATTGCTGCTTTCCAGGCCAGCTATTTACGCACAGATGACCATCAGAGAAACAACCTTTTTGCTTGCTCAAATCTGTCCCTAGAGAGAAGAACGCCTTCAGGTCTTATCCCCTAGCTTTTCTCAGACACAAGACCATACGCAATAACATGCTGAGCTCTTCAGATGCAGTGTTACCATTATTTATAATACTGTTAATCAGGAAAGCCAGTTGATTTGTATAGATTGCCAGCTACCTTAGAACTTTTCTTTTTTTCCCTATAGTAGATCATTTTTGGAGCACTAATGGCAGGATACTTGTTCATTTGGGAGGGACGTGTGCACATGTGTGTGTTTCTGTATTCTTATAAGCCTGTCCTAAATGAAAGGGGTCCAATTTTACTGGCCGTGTAATTCACTAAAATGCAAGGGCTTTCTAAAACTGTCTTCTGCTCTTCACTCATTCTATCAAAATACTTTTGTACATTAACCCCAATCACATAGTAGATAGTACTTCAGAAAAGGTATGTGTTCTCTTCGTGTTCATCTTGCTACAAATATACTTTGATAAGGGTGCTATTAGTTACTTTTATGTTTTCATGACTGGTTTTAGCCAATTAGTAGGTGTTTTCAAATGTTCTTTATGTCATGTTTTTCCAACACTAATCATGGATTTGACAAACTGGGTGAATGAGACATCTGTAAAACTAGTATTGCTTTGAACCTACTGATTTTCAGGGATTTTCTTATTTCTGTCTCATAATGAACCCTAGTAAATAGCTGAGAATGTTCCAAAGCAGGATTTCATAAAATAAATCGACAGATAAGCATTAATATGAATAATACATGCAGGAAAAACTCAGTCCATTTTCTCAATGTTTACCCTTTGCTTACACAAGTCTTCCTTTTTAAGGCAGTTTTTTCTCCCATTTGTAATAATAAATGTGTGATTTTGTTTTTCCCCAAGGAATGTAATTCACCAGTAGGATAGACTTGAGAATTAAACATAGCATTGTAAAAGAATTTGAGTGATACTGTTTAGTTCTGAGACCAGTCTTAATGAAAACTGATGTTAACTTTAGTATTACATGTTTTTTTTAATTCCTCCCAGGAAAAGGTCATAATGTGTTTATTTCTAAAGAAACAACATTCCTAACCCTCAAGCTCAGGTGCGTGAACCCAGAAGCCCCAGCTTTGCTCTGAAACAGTGAAGTCATCACCGAATATAATTTGAACTTCATCAAAAAGATCTGTGCATGAACTCCTAGGCCCAGAAGCAATTCCAGCTCATCCGTGCACATAACGGCATAGTCAGATTTGTGGAATGCAACTGTCTAGACATAGGGTCACCAAGATCTGGCATTTCTGACAAGCTCTCCCAGTTTCTGAAACCTAATTTTAGATTTCTAAAATGTGTCTATGCCTAGTCCTTCAGGAAACGTGCTCTGTTGTACGCTATCATCTTAACTTCCCACCCTGACAAACGGAGAATCCAACCGTCTGTCCTTGCAGAGACTGAAAAACAGAAGGTAGGGATAAGTGGTTGAGTGTGATCACCTGAGGGATACATACAAAAGGCCAGAAAGGCTGAGGATGAAGCAGACTAAATGAATGATTCAGTGAGAGATAACACAAGTCAAGTTTTGTAGTTTTGAAGCTGTAGTCTACTATTACTTATAATTATGCTTTACTAAATGAGTACCAGACAATTTTTAAAAGGCATATATTACATGTTCAGACATAATTTGTTGATAATTCAGTTGCACAAACTTTACATTGTTAGATACAGCAAACAGATAACATGATTTGTATTTATTAAGCTCAGATTTCTTTACAGATACCCTCAGATGACATTTCACTGGTTTCCTGTTGTATTTCACTACTCTTCTAGATATTTTTCAGCTCTCATTAGTTCTGCTATTCATGTGTCTGCCCCATAGTTATTATATCTTTACTGCCCTTAGGTATCCAGAAAAAAATTGCATATGAGTGATGTAAGCCTGATTAAGCAACTTAGTTCAAAAGCAACACATATACATGGCGGTGGTTTGTAATTAGAGGGTGTTTTTGTCTTGTCAGGTCAATTCCTATATTAAATGAAGCTTATTCAAATTACTGTCACGCAGACCAAAACCACAGTCCTTTGTATAACAGTCTTATCAAGTCTCCAGGCTACATCAAGCCAAGCCAGATCAGCAAATGAAGGAAAAAAAACCATGAAACTAGGAATTCAGTAGCTGGTGTGCCTGCATCTGAATCTGCAGACTTCGTATCCACACCTTGTGACAGTGGACACTGACCTGCTGCTGTATTCCATTAAAAATGTTAGCAGTTATGCTAGAACCTAGTAAGGATTTCAAAGTCATCATTAAGGTTCACAAAAGATAAGTATTAACAATATGCAAAATTATACCTTTCAATGAAAACAGATCAAGAACTCTCTACAACAATACAACCATTACCCCTGAAATTTTAGCTAAATTCCAGACAATTTCAGTAAGCTCTGGTAAACCAAGCCTAGGTTCTGAATATTTGTATTTTCTCTGCTAATGTAATGAAAAAGGTATTTTAAATTCTCCAAGGTTTTTCTATGTATACTGTTACATCAAATCACTAAAGCACTAGAATTTAGATACCTTAAGTTCTTCTGTGTTGACTAAAGATGACCCAATGTAAAAATTGTTATACGAATGAAAGTTGTCACTTAAATATGGTGAAACACAGAGCTCTCACACAAAATCAGAGAGAATCTACGTAGCTCACAGAATATGTAATCATCTGTGCTGTTCTAGATGTTAATGTTTCCCTCATTTTTTCCAAACTAGAAATTTCACTCTTAACTTTCTTAAAAGGTCTAGAAATCTGAAAACAGAGGAGATGAAAGAAGTAAATTAAGAACAGTTTGAGTGGCTAAGAGCACTAAGCAGATGCCAAATTCTCTTCTCAGTTACATTAGTGCAAATAAGTGTAAAAAAAGTAAAACAAAAAATCAGTGTAATATGTTTATATTAGACATGTAGCACCGTAAGTGACAAATAAAATACAGTATTTAGTCAACATCTTGGTCATATGCAGTATGTAACTTCAAAAAAAATACTTAATAGCTAACATTAACTTGCATTTCAGTTGCCAGTCAGACTGTGATGTGCCTTTGAATATCAAAATTCCTCTTCCAGATTCTGCTAGTTAATGAATACTCCTTTTGAAGACATAGCCTACCACTTCTTACGTGAATAGTGTCAATACGCTTTTCTAAAAGAATGCCAAACACACAAGTTTTAAAGGGCATATATTATGTTATCAGACATATGCTGGTGATACTCGGTTGCAGAAACTAAACAGTTTTAGATACAACAAACAGATAACCTGAGAAACAGTTTAATGAGTTTTCTTACTTGTAGCCAAGCTGTCGACAGACTACAGCTGCATCCTTATCAGACCATCCATCATCACAAATGGTGCCCCAATGGCCATTGATAAAAATCTCTACACGTCCTTCCTTCTTATTCTCACCATCCATCAGCCTGATGGGAGGACCTGGAAATAAATTACTGCTGTCAGCTGACAACAACAGAAGCAAGAACTAGTACTTTTAAGTCATTTTCATCAGGTTCAGTATATAGGGTCAAATGATGTTTATGTTCAACAAGCCCAATATCAGCTGTTGAAGTCATATTTTTCCTGGCTGGCGAAAGGAAGCAGTTTGTACAAATTACAAGACAAATATGAAATGTTACTGTATTTTGAACTTGAGAGTTCATCTAGTTCCTTCCTTTCATACAAGTATGTGACTTAGCTCAGAATTTGACCACAATGGGCATAGAACAATTCTCCCCCTAATGGCAGAAAACACCCAAGAGATCTTTGAAATGATACCCACGCAAGCTGCACACATTTTCTTACAGAAAATGTATGGGTGAATTTAACTATATCTCTGTTCATAAATTCATTCTCAAACTGGTTGCTACCACTCCTCTTAACCACTGTCTCAGTAAAACAGTGCAGCATTGCTTTGAACTTCAGTTATTACTTGTCATTATGCATGTTGTTCTGTAGCATCTCTGATGTGATAGGTGGCATAGCGTTCTACAGCGTGTTATTCTAGACTAATGTGTGATTATTTTTCCAGCAATTTAAATTCATTGCTTATTCAGATATATTCATAATACACAATCTCACTTATGTGGATTAGTCAGACTTCATTAATCATGGTTCATTCAGTGCTTAGCCTGTAGTTATTTTTGAATCATTCAGCAAAGTACACATTTGATTCTGTTATGTTGAAACTCCCATATAGCATGCTAGCAATGCAAGTAGCCTTAAAACAGTTATGAATTCTTCTGAGGCCTCTTTATAATGTTTAAGTAAGCATCACCTTCTAAATCTTCTGGTATGTCATGCTTTATAATCCTTAATACACTAATTAGTGTTTCTTTTCAGTATAATTGGAAAGACTGTTCCTCATCCGTCTAACCTGTTCCTAATCTCTTCTACCCCTGTATGGATGAGTAATTACTTAATTATGCTCTTAAATAAAGCAGTATTTTGAGACATTTGCCTTTGAAATTTTATGCAGATTAATTTAGAGTATAAATAACTTTTTTATACCAAACCTTACTCTGGAGCAGAGCTACTTAAATCTGGCCTAATTCATTAATTAAAAGAGAAAATACTTGAAAACAAAATTAAAGTCTGTTTGCTTCAAATGTCATTTAAACCATATTGTTTATACTGGAGTTCATACCGTCTGGACAGTTACATGAATTAGCTTCACCAACTTTCTGTTTAACTATATTATCATGACCTTGCATACTAAACAAATGTTGTCGTTACTGCAGTGTATTCTATCTCATTTTTAGTGTTCCTTAATGTCTGTATTTCCTCAAGTCATATAATCTACTAATTCCTCATATTTTTCCACTGAATTCATCCTTACAGAGAGAAAACAGGCTTTTTCAAATGCTGGGAGGTAAATGGTAACAATAATCTTTGTCCACTTTCCAATTAGAAATCTTGTGGGAAATATCAGATAAACTGTCTTCATTTTCTTGTTGAAATGATGTTATTCTGGAAGAATATGATTTAGGTGAGAATTATACCACCCAGCTAGAGGCAGGGGATATTAATGATGCAGTATAGCTATCTTATTGTCGTCTCATCTTCTTGTGTTTTAGAAAATATGTATGTATATATTTATGAGCACAAAATTAATATAACTTTCCGGTAATGGGGGATATGAGCATGTTACCATATGGATGCATTTAACTGAACCAGACCTCCTTCAGCTAAGATTGTATTTTATAGGAATTTGAGCAAAGCAGCAAAGATGGTTTGCATCTGTAAAGACAGCAGTCGTGATTTGAATTCCTGTTATTTTTGGTCTGAGAAAATTCTTTCTACTAAATATGATTTGACATCATCTACACATAATGGAACTGTACTGCAACACAGAACATTCATTGGATTTTGAGAGGTCAAAAGGCTATAGAGAAGTATATGTGTATATATATATACGTGGAAGTGCTTGTTGTTATAACAGGTAACAATGTTGTGCAGTAAATCTATGTCTTAGTTTGCAGGATAGACCTTCAGTCTGTAATTGCCAGTGAACTTCAGGCACCTAGGCTTACAAATACGTTAGATGTCAGTAGAAAGTGTGAATCTAACTCCACTAGTTTCAAGTCTAATTTCAAAATTGACTAAAATACACTTGGGTAAACCAAAGAGTGTTGGCAACAATGTTGTAAAAGGTTATCTACTGACAAGCTATAAACTTTGTATGTAGCAAATTACAGAAATGACATTGTTTTTCAGGATTGCTGAGCAACCCATTGTTCCCGTCTAATTTTTACTGTGCACATACGATAGCCAGAATTATTTGCATGTGGATTTAGGAATCTTTGGAATTCATTTGTATATATTTTGTTCTCCAATGCCGCTGTGTAGTTAGTAGTTTTCTCTCGTTTCTTTTCTTATCTCTCTTTTTGTTCTTTTTTTTCCATACAAGTTTGTAGGCTTTTTGACATTGGAACTGGCTCTTCGATCTGTGTTTGTAGCATCATTCTGTCCTGGTCAGCAAGTGGGGCCCATTCACCCAGGCACAATATCAATGATAGGCAATAGCAATACAGAAATAATTTCATGCTTCTCACCCTTCCTTCTTGCTATCTCTGAACTTCCCTCTTTCTCCATATCTTCTTCCAGATTGTCTGAATGTGAGGTCAAAGGAGGATATACTACTGATTTATGTTCCTCAGTGCTTGGGTATGTCTCCAGCTTTTGACAGCATGAGACAGTTACTCAAAACTTGGAGGATGCTGAGTGTAATGCAGTACACCATTAGGAAGTGCTGAATAGATCTAAAATCTGGTGAAGATTGAGGGAGCAGGATCTCCAGAATCTGACTTTGTTACCTTACAAATCTGTGTTGGTCTTTAATCTTCTGGCTGTTTATGTTCCTTTAAACAAAGCTTGACTACTTTCTATGATCTTCAGGAGAAAAGTGAGCTTCCTTCCCTTCCTGTTCCTTCTTTGCACACATCTGCCAAATACTAAGATTCTGAGCATCCTGAAGAATACTACACTTCACTTGGATCTGCACCCACCACCATATTCTTACCATGACTTTACCGCAGAGATGCCTTACCAAGTGAGAGTTTATGGCTGTCGTTATCTGGATAGCAGATGAGCCTGACATCCTCCTGATGGTTGCAGTCATGCTTTCCCCACTCTCTCCTTGAGCACTGCAGAAGGTTTGTCTCCTTCCCAGAGCAGCTGACGTCATCCAACCAGATGGGCCCAGAGCTTCCTTCTGAGGAGCTCTCAGGCGCACTTCTTCCATACCTGCATAACACATATGTATACATAACATTTTGGTCCACGAGATCGGAAGGCATGTCATAAGTAAGTACTAGAATGGAAATGCATGATTTCTGAAGAAATAAAGATTTCTCAAGTAGTGACAGTAAACAGTGTTAACCATGACAGAGCAGGTTCAGTCAGCATTAAATTCAATGAGAGCACTACACGCTACTTCTTTGGTAATGTTTTCTCTAAGGAATTACTGTTACATTAATACAAACTTGAGAATGTAATATCTTTAATTAAGGCCTCCCTTCAACCCAGCATATGGCTGTCCCACTGAATTTGAGACTTAAAGCAGGTTAGTATTATATATACACATTTAAATGTCACAGTCTGAGCAAAAATGAAACAAAATTCTTTTTTGAATACGAGCTGTTATAATCTGAAGGCAAGACAACAATCATCTAGTAAGGGTGTATCTTTGTAGCCACAGTCAGTAGGAAAAGTAGTGAAGGGTGAATGCATGAAACTCTTACGGGATTTTTTCTAAAACATGCTTTTCAATACATAACAGTGTTCCAGGGCCAGCCTGGGGGGTTTTCTGAGCTAGATCCAGAAGGACTTGCACCTTGAAAATGTCTCTGATTTTTAATGACTGTTCGACAAGGAAAGATTTTGAAGAATTAAACTTTTACAGGCAAAAGGGAATACAGCAAATCAGTTTTTCTCTGTAGTGTATGCATTGATCTTAGTTGGCCAAAAAGATGACTGGAAGGAACTAAGTAAATAAAGAATCTGAATCACAACCTCAGCTGAAGCTTTTTCTTTTACCTAAACTGAAGCCATAAATGTCTATTCAAGACTGAGGGAAGCAGGCTTTAATAGATATTAACTCAGCAGTTTCTATGAAGCAGTCAGCTAGTAGTAAAAAAAACTAGACTCTTGAATAATGTAGGATTCATGTAAATGTTTGTCATCATTGTCAAGTTAAAAAGTCAGATATCTAATATCAAGTAATCTTACTTAAATCCCAGCTGCCGGCAAACCACCTGTGTATTCAGCTCTGTCCACCCATCATCGCAGATTGTGCCCCACTGCCCAGTATAATAGACCTCCAGGCGTCCCTCATGACTGCCTTTCCCACTTGTTAGTCTTAATGCACCATCTGTGTCATTAACAAGTAAGGAAAAAGAAAAACAAGAATCAGTTTTTCTTAGGTCCAATTATTGTTCTAGAAGAAAATTCACAACATCGCATTTACTGCATCTAATCAGAATATTAGACTATTAAATCCAGTGCTGATCACAAAGTGTCATTTAATGAGAAGGCGAAAGAAATGCCATCGTGCACTTGGTCAGATGTGAAGTGTTGCATAATGCAGTTGCTTAAGTGCAAGAGAAATAGCACAAGACGTTGATCCCCCAAGCCCTTATTACATGGCACGTCCGCAGGAGTGGGCTCCGATTACGTGATTTCACTGTATATACACCTTATCTTTTTGTTTTTATATTCTGTTGTTTCCCATTGCTTTTATGCTGAAATGCTTACTGCCACTGATAGATGTGCCACGCAGTGAAGGCATGCCCCACATAGTAAGTGGCAGTTAGCATGATGTTGTGTTGAATAATGAGATTGTCTGTACCTGTATAATTCCCATAGCCAACAGCTGGTTCGTTTTGATACTGCCAGAACACTTTATTACTGTGGGGGTTTCTGCATCTGCAAACCTTAAAAATTATTTTTGCGGAGCTGTGAACTCTGCACTTGTCACTGTTTTACTGTGTGACTGTTGGTAACTGAAGTACCTGTGAGCGGTGTGCAGGAAACACCAGCATCTTCTTTGTGGCCGCAGTTGTGTTCTCGCCAGGAGCTTTTTGGACACTGTTCTATCGATAGTTCATTTCCTGTGCACCGCACTTCATCCAGCAGCACAGGGCCGGAGCCTTCTCCAAAGTGAGCCTGGCTCCACGCCTTGGCAACACCCCTGTCGACACATAACAAACAGCCAGTGAAGAGCAAGCAAGCTGAAGGGTCTCGGACTCAGCAGGAAGAGCTAAAATGCTGCATATCCAGCTTCTAAAATAGCAGATGGGGCTGCCTGAATGGCCCCTGCACTGGTGACGACCAATGCAGGCCGCCCTATGTCATGTCATGTCATGCGATGTGGTTCCACAGTCAACTTCAGTCTCAGCTGAGGCTGTGGAGCGACTTCAGCGTACCATTCATACACTTCCATTGTTTGAACATATTTAGAACGTCAATTTCTGTTGGTTTGTATCTATGAGATTTTCTTTTTCTGTCCCTTTTGACTTTTACACATAACTTTCATAGAAGAGATTATAGATGTACAGCTTGAGTATGAGTATTCTAATTTTAATTTTCATTTAGTGTTTATACGTAGTAAAAATAACCCGATACATATTTCTACAGTGACTTTCATCTGTTGTCCTCAAAGCACATTAATCAAATCTCTTATACCCAGATCAGGCAGATAAAAGTGAGTGTTCCCCATTTAGTCATGTGAAAAACACAGCAAAGAGATCTGAAGTGACTTGACAATGTCATACCACTATTTAGTGGTAGAAATATGAACAGAAAGCAGACCAAAGACTAGCCTTCTCTGTGTTATACTCTTTATGTCAGCATAGAGGATTTTGAACACAAAAACCTATATAAATTGAAAACGCACCATTGTTTCAGCATTAGAGAAATTATGCAGTGTTTAACATTTGATGATCTATCAGGATTTTTCCAATTCTGTTTAAGATACCCTGTCTTTCATACATAAATATTTTTCGTGGTTTGGTTGCTTTCCACTCTATAGTTTCTCTGTTCATATATTGAGTCTAGTTTTTATAGGAGTGTTCTCAATAACTATCTTCTTTTTCAACTGTAAGACTGAAATGTCTGTCGAAGTTTTTTACTATAATGAATTAACTATCTAAAGGATTAGTTTAAAGTAATTGACATACATTTTGGGTGTGGGGCTCTATACTAATTATTAATTTGCTTTAAAGACAGTTTTCCACTACCAGCCACATATTGTCACGTAACACCAAAAAGAATGGTATGTTCAGCTTATACTGAAAACATGACAGGTCTTGACTATTTTGTTTCGGGATGTAATCATTCAAACTCCTAACTGTCTTTTTCGACTGTGTCTCAGAATAGTACATTGTTGTGATATTTTTTGTTTAATGTAAGTTGCAATAGTTCATGTTTTTAAGACACTGATTAACTAATTCACATACAGATTTAGATAGATGTGGATTTCATTTCTAGTGCTTTGTAGAAATGTGTAACAATCTCTGTACTCTCTTTTTTTAAAGGAAAACAATACTAAATTTACAATTAGCAATCATACAAATTCTTGATAAACAGTAAAGGGGTATAGGGAAAATAATAACAGTAAGAGGCTTATAAAAATTATATTAGGATCAGGGAAAAGTTCTATAATAAGAAAGGATGTGGAAATTCATGGTAGATGATAGTGCTCAGTTAATAAAAGCACATACAAGAAAGGTGAATTAAATAATCTGTCCTTTGCATTTTCATTTTGTTCAAAATCAATTTGGTTTTAATATTTTCAATCTAGTGTGCTTCATTAATCTTGAAAATGCACTGTTAATTTTCAGACTGTTTCTTTGATGACGAGATGTCTTCTTCAAGTGGTGGAGAACATGGAAAACATCAAAAAGCAGGTCTTATTTACTCAGTAGGGAGAAGAGTTATAATCTGTGATTGCTTCAAAGAAGCAGGTAAGCAAACCAAAAATATCCTCAAACACTCAGCAAGCAACACTGTGGCAAAACGCATAGCTTCAGTCTGAAGTTAGTACCTTATTTTTGAGAGAGATTTTTAATTAGACATTACCTTTTCTTCTGAATGACCTTCCTAATTCCAAATAACATATTAAGAGGTATCTTCCTCAAATTTTTATCCTTTATCAATGCCAAGAAGAATTTTAATAGGTTGGAAATTATATTTTTCTCTGAGCTTTGCAAACATTTCCTGAGTGCCCTTACTATTCTTTCATTTATTTTTTTAAGTAACCATGCATTTTTATACGTAGCATTAATTTACTGAACACTTCTATTTTGCAATCCTGGTAATGGGAAAAAGAGCCAAGTCCTCCATCCCTTATATTTCATGAATAGCTGCTTTTCAAACTGGTTGAAGTTGTGAATGACTATACAGTAAACTAAGAAAATACCCTCCACAGGATATACCAAGGGTAATATTTATTTCAAATTTAGGTATCCCATTTATATTTAAGCATCTAAATAAATAAAAATGTCTTGGTTTTCCAGTGTACCTTTCTGACGTACCAAGACAGGCTCTGTGAGTTCTCAGCACTTCAGGCTATTTTTACAGAACTGAAGAAATACGGACTGAAGAGCCTACTTTCAGGATACCTAATTTTAGTAACATTAATACTACAAGTTCATTGCAGAAAGCCTGGTTTACTGGTAGTTTTTAAGATGATTGTACCTTGGAACTTTTTATATGTATAAGGTAAATTATTTTCATTCAAGTTTATTGAGTTGTATTTGCATCTATACAAACTTTACACAAAAAGAAAATTCTTGTACATAGCTTCCATTTCTTGTACTTTTTAAATTCTGATGCTGGTACAAATGTATAGAAAATGTGAGAAGAAAAATCCTTATTCATTAAGAAGCTGTCAGGAATCAAAAAGATAATGCTTGACTACTCTGAAGTTGAAAACAAATTATACCATAATCTAGTAAGATCCTCTGGAGGTCCAATAAAGCAGAGACAACACATCTCACTACTATAATAAGGGCAATTTGTATCAAGCAAAAAGTATTTATGAAACCAAATAATAAAATAAATTATCATTACTTTTCACGTATGAAAGGTAGATTAATATTCTGAAGTTTTATAGGAGTGCTACAGAAAAGTTAAAAGGGTGTGGGAAGCTACTTACTGAGATGCTTTACTTTCACAATTTGTGGCACATTTCCAGATGGATTAACAGTATGGAAATATAGATTATTTTTATTACCTCATAAGTGCTCTACTGCCACTGTTGGTAAAATTTCACTTCACAGTAATGAGCACATTTGTCAAGACATCTTGATTACTTGAGAAATTCTGTAAATCTCTAGACATATTTCAGAAAGACTTAGCACCATCTTAATACAATTTATTTACTCAGAAAAATGAATCAAATTAGAAGCATCTCAGAACTGCAGTTTTTGAACATTAAATATGAGTAATCAAGTGTTTTAGTGTAATCAGTAAGGAGGCAGGGTAGGAGCATGACGTTTGTCATTAATATACAGAAATATAACATATAGCTTAGTAGCTCCTCAAACTTATTAATAGTGGGTAATTCAAAAGCAGAAAAAGCCTGTAAGAAGACAGACTCTCTACTAGGTATTCCCAATTGAAAATGTACAGGAATATAGAAATATAAGATAAAATAAACTGGGGAAAAATTAAAAAGTGATGTCAGAAGAGCATGTTGATTTCCACGTGGCTCACCACGAGATCTAGAAGCTTTGTAAGCACAGCTCAGTTCTCCTCCTTTTGAGCTAATTTGGATGGCACCAGCAGTCCAAGGCCTCAGTTTCAGGTTACAAAACAAGCACACTCTGTGGGCCACCAGTTAATGCCACAAAGGTTGCTACCTTCCATTCCACTTCTTTTAATTCATCACAATCCCAGCAGGGTTGAACAGGCAAGTTCTGTTCCAGTCTCCTCTGCACTGACCTGCTTAGTTCTCATCCAGTCTGTCTCAGACATAATCCCCTTCTCATTGGGTTGACATCTTAGTGTCCTCTCTGCACCTTGCTCCCAGTTCTTTCCCTCTTCAACCCATCTGGTCTTTCATCCCAATTGTCCCCATTTCCTTCCTCTTTGATCCAGCAGTTCTCCTCTTTGCCTCCCACTTCTGCAGCATCTTTCCTCAAATACCGAATACTTATCTTCTGCGTGGTATCAAAATCACCCCCGGCTGTTCAGAAGAAGAGCAAGAAAATCCTGTTCTGCTGCTGTGCTATATTACGGACCATGCTTAGTTCAGACAGCATCGCTGACGAGCTTAACTGTCAAAACTTCAAACAGATCTCTACTCAATATATGCAAACTGAAAATCTTCAGAGACTCGTGACTTAAACAAATCTTGAGAGATCCTCACAGGCATGCCAAAAAACATATCCTTTCTGACAAAGCAGTGTTCATACTCCAAGGCATGGAGGCTGTTGGACTCCTCAGTAAAATGGATGTAAGGATTTTAACAATCAAAGCAACTCCCTTTGCTTCACCTAGGGTTTTTGAGTGAAACGTCACTGAAATTGAGGTAAGTTTTCACTAAAAAGTCAGCATTTATTCTGAGACACATCCTTTATCTGTCCTACAGACAAAATTTCCACTATCATATGACACTGAAAACTGAATCCTGTAAGTCAAAGTTCCAGGGAATTGAAAGTAATGGCGCTGTACCTGAATCTTCTATAAATAAACCTAGTAACTGCTTCAAAGTATTAGTGCAATTTTAAAGAAGCATCTTTTGACAACTCCAAGCTATGTATCTGACTAGCTGTCCCGCTTTGCTGCTGGACTAGAAAATACACAGAAGAACAAACCCAAGGCCAAGCTGCCGGCAGACAACTTCAGCATCTGCATCATCCCACTGATCATCACAGACAGTCCCCCACTGGCCAGCATGGTAGACTTCTACTCTTCCTTCGTGAGCATTGTTCCCACCAGCCAGCCGGATCGGAGTAAAGACAGGGTCTGTGATCAAACAGAATATAGGAAAAGGTCATTTCTCTCCCAAAATGTTATCCTGATAGTAAAGAAAAAAGAAGATGGGTTAATGGTTTCTCTGACATCACTCAAGAACCACGCTTTATTTTTTCTAGTTGAATGGAAAACCTGAAATTAAACTTCTTAGAAATTAGTTCCCCTAGGCGCCACTCTCAGTAGCTGTGGAATATTATACAGACAAGTAGCCAAACAGATCTTCAGTTACTTAACTGTCAGAGTGTTCAGAGATACTTAAGGCTGTAAGGCCAAATACTACAATCAGTCAGTAGAGCTGCATTTCTACCAGTAAGAGCAAAATTGGCTCTGTATAGGCTTGGTCCCAGAGGGTAAAATATGAAGTAAGTGGCTAAAATTCTTTCATTGCCACAGAAGCACAAATTCATCCTTGAGTTTTCTCATTACTTTGGTAATTCCAGTCAGAGAGTGAAATCTCCTTGGCTATGGAGTCTCACTTTAATTGTGTAAGTATTGTTCCCTTCCTGTTTCTGAGATACGGTTTGATTTTTCGTCTTTTCAAATCATTAGCCCTTTTCTGGTCCAGGAAGAAATTGTCTTGGAAGCCTCACTTCTGCATAAAGCTATAATAATGGAAACAGCTTAGAACCATATAAAAAAAAATAATCACTCTCGTATTTAAAAGGTTGTTTTAATGTTTCACCATATCTAACATCTGAATGATTTTTAAAAAGTGATTAATTCTTGTGCAGGACTTCCATCCAATTATAGCTAATATTTCGTCTACTTGCTGGCTTAAAAAAAGAAAATTCAGTGCATTTCTGCAATTTCATCTTACTATTACACTGGTATGAAATCTGTTTTTTTGTAATTATTTAAAAAGGCTAGCTGCAGTAGAACCAGCAAAATATGAAAGCTTTGTCTAGTCTGCCAAAACTCAGGATCAATTTAACTCATTTCGGATATCCTGGACTCTAAATTACTGATAAACTTCCTTTCACCATTACTGAAACAGACAACAGTCCTTTAATAAGTTTATCTAAGCAGAACAAAGTTTTCTGGTGAAAATGTCCACAAACAGGAGGAAAACCTTATGAACTACAAGTCCAATTTGCAAATTTATAGTTTCTTTCGGCTAAACTATTTCTCTTGCTTTGGTCCTTCAACTTGTCTCCTAGCTTTAAAGGATTCTCCCTTCCCTCTACACTATAGTTTTCTAAATTAAGGCAGAAAAGATTTTTTAAAAGTCATTTATCAAAGTATTCCTAATGAATAGTGGAACTTTAAGACAAAAATGCATCTGCCTTTGGATAGGAACATAACTAGGAGAGGAAAGGCAGCTCAGAACTGGCTGCAGCCATACATGTTCTGGTTACAGCTGAAGAGATTGCTGTTGCCAGCTCCTCAGCACTGCCAGCCTAGCCCTCCTTGAGGTCAGCAATATCTAAAATCCAATGGCATAATTGCCCACATAGCTGCTGTTTATCATGCTCATTAAAATATTCTGAAATATCTTAAACACGTTAATAATAATTTTTTTCTTAACAATATCATTTTGACTTGTGCGAGTGATGTGTGAGGCTGCAATTTCAGCTAGGAAGACCTGGACCTGTTTTAAATGTATGCAGAACCGGGCAAAACCTTTGCAGTTCCTTGTGCGATGTGATCCATGTTCACAGTAAGGGATGTCATCCCAACACTTCTGTACCAAAGAAGGCACATAGCCTGTTTGTGAAATTGCTGCTCCTCCCTACTGTTCAAGAAAAGCTAACAAATTGGCATGTCGCATATCTAGCTACCAAAGATAACTTCCAAGCAGACAAACAAATTAATAAATAATTTTTTTAAAAATGTTTAAAAAAAATGTGGGAGGAAACAATCCTACTTTTACAGCCAGAGATTCTCACTGCTTCACCCTTTCTCACAGTCTACATCTCAAAGCAGTAATTTGCTTGTTGATTATGGAAAGGTAAAAAGTGGTTCAGCTTGCATGGCATAGAGGGATTTGAAACAGTTAATGATGCAATGATTCAATCTGTTTAATTTCCTGTTCCAAGAAATCTCCATATTTTTTTCTAATTTAATAATGAGTAATTATTACTATTTCTATTTAAATAAGGTAAGGAATTAACCAAACCATATGTATTTTGTTTACCTAGGGAAGAGCTACATGTGACAGCAGCTGCCATTTTCTGAGGACATGTTCCATCCTGCCAGATGTCTTTTTCACATAACAGTATATTTTCTTCATCGCCACGACAACGCACTTCACTCCAGTAAATGGGAATAAGGCCCAGTCCAGAAAAAGGTATGTGTTTTGCTGTACCTTTTTCACTGTAAGAAGAACAATCAGGATAGGACATTAGAGTGGGAGGGAGAAGGGTAAGTGGAACATTTTATCATATATAAATCTTGGAGCAGAAAAGAAAGGGCTTTCTTCAGCAGTATAAATTCACCACATTTCCATACAGTTCAGCATTATCTTCTGCACAAAGAAAAAGTAACAGATGTGACCTAGTTCTCACCATTTTGTTGTGGGATATTTTAGTACAGTGGCCTGTGTTGCTGCAAGGCCACCTACGTTCCTGTTCTCCCGGTTCTTAACTACGAAACCAAACACAGAGTCCACAGTCCATAGGCGAATCTACAGTGCCATCCCACTGCAGTTATACATCCAGGAGAGGTAATGCTAATGGGGCTCTCACCCTTGTCCTCTCCTTTAATCCATTCAAACGTACCAGTGCTCTGCCCATACACGCCATACAATATGGCTGTGACCATGGGGCAGTGAAACCAGCTTGTACTCCGTTAGATCAGACCCATGTCCATTATTCTCTATTCAGCCATTCCCATCCATCCAGAACACTTATAAACAGCTTCCTCTCCCTCCCATACTGAATCTACAGTGACAGTTATTGAGCCACCTTTTCTTCCTTATAACGCCCAACAAAATTAAATTAAAAACAAAGCCCAAATATTGTAAAATCAAAGGAGGAGATAGATGGATGCACCTGAAAAGCACCAATAATACCTAGTGAGCTCAGCTTGTGGTTTACAGATCCAAATTTCTCACAAACACTCATGACAACAGAAACTTTCAACTACTGTTTGCTTGGGGCTTTTGGGCCTGCATGCAGATTTAAGCCATTTCTGTTGTAAAGAGCCAACCATTCACCCCTGTTACTGAACTAGTTTTGCTAACAGCGATCTTGTTCAATTGAAATGTTTAGGGTATGGAAGGCAAAAAGAACTTACATGAAAATGAGGAAAGGGGTCATTGCACCTAGACAGCTGAAGTCATAAGCAAAATCACGGCCTCCAGATGGCTGAACTTTTATCTCATCTAATCCTCATTTTTTAATAAGTCGGCATGGTGTGTCCAGATTAGTACTGAACATTATAAAACAGCTTAGATGTAGTTCTGGCTAGCAGTCTTAAAAAGTAGAATAATCATTAGGACTGTCACAGTGCTATAAAAGCCCCTTACTGCTCATAGCAAACAAAATCACTATTCCAGTATGTGACTCAAAGAAATGTTAGAAAGGCAGTAAAGCCAGCCATACCTTGTGGCTTACTGAGAAAGTGCAAACTGAATGGGGTTCCAAGGGGGAATATTCAAATAACTTGATTGCTAACTTGAACAGCATTGACTTTTTAGAAGCTGAAATTGCATTTTATTTTTAAAACTCCTTTTTGATATGGGCATTTTCTTCCTTACCTCAGTTTCATCTTACTATTGCAATTGCAATATCACTATAGGCATTATCTAGGGATAATGGGATAAATTATCTAGGGATAATTTAAGGACCAAATTATGTTAAAGGGTCAGACATTCTGACAGCAGTGGGAAGCAGTGGCCAATGAGGACAATGCAGGGACTTTCAACCTGTCCAGTGTTGTTATAACTCTGTAAAATGTTCCCACGAAATGTAAAGCTGCAAAACTTCTCTGATTTTGGGTTTTGTTATCAATGTGCAACTCTGAAAGTAAACCATGCAGATCATCTAGCTAGATGAAGATGTGCACAACAAAAATACTACATTTTCCAAAGACCTAGGATGAGTCCCAGATGTTCTATGGCAGGATAGAATGGTTACCAGGGTAACCCCATGCTCCTAAGAACCAGGAACTTTCCTCTGATTAGGAGCCCTGGTAGAGTCTAATTCTGGCCACATTTATGTTTTTATAAATTCAGTAACCTCACTGGAGCGGTTCTTAACTGACACTTACATAAGTGAGATCAGGATCAGACCTCGTATTTCTGCCCTTATGGACATCTCCTGGATGTCTAGTAAAGCAATTCTCGTTTGCCCTAAGCTGTTCTGACCTATTCACACTTTTCACTTTGAAAGCAAAGCATCTGCTCTGGTCTGCTCCTCTCCAGATCCCACATGCAGCTTTCAGATGCAATACTGATTCTCACAGCAACCTCTCTGAAGTACAACACAACTGAAGGAAGTGACGGATTCTGGGAAGAACAACTTTGGCATTCAGTAGCATTCAAACAGAAAAAACAATCATCAAACAGAAAAAGCCCTCAAGATTTGCAAACTATGTTGTCCTTTATACTGAAACATAATTAAAATAAGTTGACTGATTTTTACTCAGGCTGAAACTTACCCAAGTGCAAGTTGTCGACATATGACCGTTGCATCATTATTGTCCCAATGGCTCCCACAGATTGTTCCCCAGATTCCATTCACATAAACCTCCACTGTACCTTCAAACTCATTCTTGCCACCCTGGAGTCTCACTGACCCTAGTTAAAAAATAAAAAAATTAAGCCTCCAAGATACTCCATTGCTCAATTAATGTATCCCACACAAAAGACTCCAAACCTGATCTTCCCTCTGCAGAGAGAGTTCCTGTTTCAGGTATTACCATCTTTGTGCTCTCTGGGGACTCTGGCACATCTAACATTACTATACAGTGATATACAAAAGGAGATAACCTTATTGCTTACACGAGGAAAACATTTTGCTTCTTATACTGAAATTACATCACATTTCTGATCCTTCTGATGCTACAACTTAAAGATCTAACAAAACCAAAAAGTATGTACAGACTACACATAATTATTTAAATATGGCTACCTCTACCCAAATGAGCAAAAAGTACCTATGTATGAGTGCTATACTTTTATTTTCCACATAATTCCATCCAACCTAAGGGAATCAGAAAACAACCACGTGAATTGCATAGCTTGTGCTCTGACCCATGTAACATTATGCACGTCGTGGATGTCAGTAGTTTATTTTAGCCAAAGAATGCATTTGTTCATACTTGTTCTCAGACAGAAAAACATTGGATGTAGTTCTATTAATTCATAAGAGGTCTTTACCAAATTCTCAGACAAAACAAGCTAAAAACATTAGAGAGGAATCACCTAAAGGAAGTGGGGAAAAAAATCTGATTCTTGAGAGCTACAGAACACAGAAATCCAAGAAAATTAATAGATTTTGCATTTTTCTATTAAAGTAGTTTTGCTTGAGGTGCCAGATGCATCTGCTGTTGAAGGCAGCCAACTGCCACTGGTAAAGGTGGGAAAAAGCTGGTCATAGGTGTAACTCTAACAGAAGCAGCATAAAGAGTCATAACAGAGCAGTAATTCAACAATAAAGAATACATTTCTGTTAAATTATCAAACATAGCCTAATTGTATGTATTAGATTTGCCTGAAATCTCAGTTAATCCATCTGCCTGTGTTCTGTGATCTACTTAAAATCAGAAGCTACAACATCATCCAGTTTGCAGGGTTTTTAGCAATGGGAGAAAACAGTCAATGTTTGTGCATGCATTTCATTATGTATGTGTTCATGTATGTGTATCGTAATCATCATCATCATCATCATAGGTAGATCCACTTTTTCTTCTCACCTTTCACTCAGATTGTATCCTGGTTTTAATTTAGTTCAGTATCTTTTATAAAACCACAAAGCCAAATGACTGCCAAATAACTTGAGGAATTAATTAACCTCAGACTTGATTTTGTGTGTTCCTTTTTGCCTCCTATTTACTTTCTCAGCAGTAACTCGCTGTGTGGTAAATTACAAACAAAATTTATTAAACTCATGTTACAGAGAGAGCTATCACTCCGAATAGAGGATTATTGACGAGTTAATTATAACAATACTGTAGACATGTTGCACATTGTTTATCTGTCTTTACAGTTTTTCTCTTTGTTTTTTTTCTGTCACATACAGACAGTCTGGAATTTTGTTTATTTCTGCTCTTCACCAGACTTTTGTATAGACTATTATTTTCACTTGAAACATCAACAGCAGTCATAGCAAAGTGATTTCTGACATACCAGAAAGAAATTGTTGAAGATGTCATCTCCAAAATTAAGTTTATTTTTGTATGTGGTTGCTTACAGTCCTGCATGACACCTACTGAAATCAATACAGTGTTTACTGAGTACCCATTACACAATATTTCTATTCAAATATTTGAATAAGCGAGTACTTCAAGAATAAAATTCTTTTCTAAGATGGTCTCCATGGCAGAATTTGGCTCGCTCATCTTTCTGTATTTACAGAAATCCCAGTACAACAGTGGAAGAATTTATTCACAGAGCAAAAGTTAGCACAAGAGATAACTTTTGCCCGAGAAACTCTTTCCTCAGCAATTAAAAATGATAAAAATCTGAAATCCTTTGCATCTCTGGTAGAAGCCTCAGGAAAGAAGTTTGAAAAGCACAGAGTTCTCACTGTGGAAATGTACCGTTAAACAAAGAAAAAAGCCTTTCCCTCACCACCCACTCCCCTGAAGAACCCCCAGCGACGTCTGGTCTCTGTTGAACTGGGAAAACACACTACTGGTATCAGTAAAACAACAAATGAGGGATTTTTTAAAAACTCATCTAGTATCTCAAGAAAATATTTTGGTTTGCCTTTCTCCTGTAGACTTCCAGCTTCGTACAGGAACACCAATGTTTTAGGAAGGGTAGTTCAATTTATAACAGACCTTTGTTCATCTCACAAGAAAATATGATAAAGAACCAGCTTCTATCATATAGAGGACAAAACACACAAGATGACTGTTAAAGGTAATTGTGTAACAAATTTAAAATATTCTTGATTTTCACCTGGTAATTTAATCTAGAAAGAATTAAAAGAAAGCCTATTTTCACATGTAACTAGTATTAAACCTTTTATTATGCCTGCTGTTTAAAGAGTTAACCAAATATATGGTATAATAAGTCTAACATGGTGTTTGCATTAACTCACTACTGTCCTCATAGGACAGTATTGATATCTACAGCTATGATTAACCTGAACCATCCAGGGCAAAAATCCAGCATTCTCTCCTCCAGCAAAACAGTAAGTAAAACCTTTTTTTTTTTAAGAAAAATCAGAATTGAAAACCCTCTGAAAGGTTAATATTTCTAACGTATTTTTCTAAGTTCAGTCTACATGTTTCTAGATCAGTATTCCAGCACTGTATCCAACAAGAGTAAAATGATACCGTATTTTTTGTTTCATATGCACTTTGAAATATGTATCAAGCTACATCATATGATGAGTCATAATTATGTAGCAAACAAATCAAAGAGCAAACTAATGAGAAAATGATTGCTCTGTTGATTACTCAATATGTTGCGGTATTCAGACCCCTGGTAGTTATTTACTGGATCAAGAGATACACTAGTTACAGCAACACGGATACCTCATAAAACATCACAGAACTTTCAAGTACAGACTTTCATTTCAGTAGCTTATTTTTTCTTTCCAACAGATAAAACTCTTACTTCATAATGAAACACAGGTCTGTGTTACATGTGTAAATTGATCATAGGGAATTCCAAGATGACCAACATTATCTGCTATCGTGTATGTTTATGGGGTATTACCAAGTATATATTTATTACTCATGATTCAATCTTTCTTATTAAGAATGTGTTAATTGCAAGGTAATCAGTGTTTGCATGTTAATATCACCAGGAAACACTCCTTCACTTTCTAGGCAGCAAGAAAACTAATATTTAGCATGATTACAAGGACACTAGTCAATTTTTAATTTCACTGGTTAAGTCTTCTACTGTTATATTTTAACACCTCAAGCCCATACTGCACATCAACACGTGTGCCCAAGGGGCTTCCACCTGTGCTCTCCCTAGGGCACAAGAAGCTCTGGAGAAGAGCATCTGAATTACTGCTTAGAAAACAGGTCTGGCTTAAGCACGTGCATTGGAGACTCTAGGTTTCTGGAGTCATAGATACATGGTAGCATCTCAATTTTTTAAGCTGTAAGCTTTCAGCTCTTTTAGTTGCTGAAGACAACTAAATAAATTGGGAGTAGAGCTAATGCAGTAGTATCTACTCCGGCTTTTATGCAATGCTCTGAGAAACTCACACTCTTCCCCCTCTCCACCAACTCAATATGGTGTCAAGTCTCTGCTTCAAGTGCTTATCCAACCATCACTGCCTCAACACCAAGCTCAACAGCAGGGAATGTGAGTACAGGGATCCTGCCCATGGCTCTCAGTGCCCTCCTCAGCACGGGTCAGAAAGAGGAGAGGTGAACTGATCCCACGAGAGTTAGACACAAGGGCACAGAACCACAAAGTGAGCCTACTCAGCAGCTCTCGGACACATACTGTGGTCTTACAACAGACTTAATTCAGCGCTGTATTGAAGAACACAAATCTACTGTCTTGACTCCTTTTATATACACTCAAAAAATACATCTGCATTTCTTCTAATTATGTTCTAGCCGAGGTTACTGATGGTCAATTCATGTTGTTTACATACAGTCTGGTAATTTTAGTTGCCCTGGTATCTGCCCAAGTCAGAGTCTTTCCTATCTGCTATCACTGTTTAAAAGAGATTAAGTTATACTTGCAAATGCAAGGAAGTCAGGGTATCCAGTGGGTGTTGCCGAGACTTGCTCCGCAACACCTGCCATGCAGGCTCAAGATGAGACGCACAGGAAAAAAGGGAGAGGAAAACCTCTCAGCCAATAATTAACTCCAAAAAGCAGAAGAGCTTCAAAGGATTTGTGCTGTTGTGCTTGGCCTCTTTACCATTCTCACGTCCAGAGATGCTGGGTAACTTCAAACCCTATTTTACTTTCTACATTTCACTGAGACCAAGCATTGTGACTGTGTGCAGCTCAACTACAAACAGGATGGGAATCACTTCCACTTCTGCTGCACGTGTAAGTGCTGCAGCAGCGGGGTTTCTGGTGTTGGCTAAAGGTGTGCCAGTAGTTTCCTTGCAAACACCTGTGTCCAAAGGTGTGCAATTTGGCCATAAATGTAGATTTGGAAAAGAGGGATCAGAAGTAGAAGCTGCCTGTGCCTGTCGCCCTGGTGCTGGGTGCTCTGATATTGCAGAGTTAAAGCAAAGCAAACGAAGTATTTTGGATTTGGGAAATCTATAAAGACTAAAAGTATTTTTATTTCTGCTTTCATTTCCAAGGTGTTCCAACATAGGATAGTACTATAGGAAGGCCCTGCACTGATTAATTAATCTCTGTTGCCTTGGAGTCAATTAGGTAAGTCCAAGTTGCCATGAAGTGTGAGGGTCTCCCATTGATACATGCTGTATATCCCATTTGTCCTGGGTTTGGTTAATAAACTTATGAACCAAAACAAAAAATCTGGTTAAATAACTTATTAACTTTGGTTAATAACACCTAGTATTTCACAACACTAGTGGATGATTCATAATACGTATAAAAGAGCCTATCCCAGTTTCATAATGAAACTACTTAATCGGTTTCCATGAGGTACTTGTAAAAAGCTACCTGTAGTATACATCAAATCTCATACCAGTTCAAATCAATGGAAACTCTTCCTACCTTCCAGGATCAGGCCTGGCTAAAATCAAAGAACTTAATCTGGTTGACTTCAGCAAAACTATGGATGACGCTCACTGCGATCAATGAATGCTGTTGTCCATCACTTTCCTGAGCACTGCTCTTAGTCTAAAATTATAATTATTTTCTTCTGGCATTTTAACCTTGAAAAAAGGATGCATCTATCAGAACTACTTTTTAAGAACTATCTGGAGAACGTCATCAGATAGCAGTATTGCATACTTCAGGATCCTTATATTAGAAGTTTCATAAATATTGTATATATTGAGCATGTAATGTGCTGAACTGGTTCCTCTGCAGCAGTGAGATTCATCAATCATGTTGACGAACCGTGGTTTAAGGCTCTGAAGAAATAAATTGAAGTGTTAGGAACGTAACAGGCTCTAAAGCACTGTGGTTGTCGTATGTGATACAGAGCTGTAGAAAATGAAGGGTCTCATGCTGTGCAGCTGTAATAAGAATGGTTCCAGAAGAGCTGCTTCTTAGAAGGAAAATGTAGACATTCATGTTTAATTTTTCATCATATTTTTTTCTTTAACCCTATGCTATTTAAAGAAAAAAAACCCCAAAAGACCTACCATCAACTGCCTGGACTATGGTATAACAGGTAGGGAGAATAATCTAGTGTTTAGACTATGAGCCTGAGGCTTGATTCTTCTCTCACAGAAGTTTACTGAAGCATTATTTGATTGGCATGAGTGGAATTACCCTGCGATAAAAGCAATTTAAATGGAAAGACTCTCCAATCTGGCCGCTCTGGAGATGCGTATTTTATTTCTGGTTCTGCCACTGATTGGTAGTGTGACCTCTGGCAAAGACACCTACCCTCTCTTGTATTGTTTCCCCTTTGGAAATAAAGAAAAATAGTTAACCTAACTTTACTTTATGTGTAATAACATACCGCAAACAACATACCATGCAGGATACTGTAACTACATGCCACATAAACATGGTGCGGTAGCAGCTGCTTCTAGGTACTCAGGTAGGTCTCTTTTTTGAAGCATCAGTATATTACAGGTAAATTGTTCTCAGCAGTAACTAAAATACTGAATTCTGCTGGACTTATGCTGGCTCTGTGTACAAAGTACTCTCTTATTTATTTTCCTCTATAATTTCCTTGGTTAATCATGATAATTTATATATATTTGTATTTAGTCTACTTGCTTTCAAGGCATGAATAAATAATATTACCCAGATGTCTCTCATTTTAGAAGGAAGGAAATGAAACACCAAAATCTGTTGTTTTAAACTATAAAACTGGATTTAGAGTGGTACCACAAAGTATAACTGCAAAGGCGCGCTTTTTAAAATTTTTCATAATTAATGTTTAAATATACACCAGTTTAATACATACACATGCACAAAGTTTAGCCAATTAACTTTGCAGATAAGTCTTAATATTTAAGCTAGAAAAGCCAAGAGATTTACAGTTAGGCCTTTGAACACGGTATTGTATTTAGTGATTGCAGGTGCCTGATAACTGAGCACAGGCTTCCTTAGCACAGGTACTAAAGCAACAGATGCAGTGAGTTTATCTCTGAATAGTCAGTCTGTCCTTCTCTAGCTATAAACTGCACCATAATCCTGCCTTACTTGCATTTCTTTGCTTCTTGTAAGAAAGGAACATACTTCAGCACGAATATTACAACAGTGTTTATTTGTGGGCAAATGGCTTGATTTATTTCCATGTCCCACTTCAAGCCGTCTCAAACACTCTCTACTTCTCTTGCATTACCTTCACACAGGCTTTTGGACAGACATTTGCCCTGTTGATGTCAGTGAGAGTCTACCACTGAGTCCAACAGAAGCAGATGACCTTTCAGTTAGAAAGTATCGACTCTTGTTCAGTAGCTATGTCTTCCCTCTTAACAGGGGCTAACCTGGATTTCCTTTTTCTGGGAAAAAAAAAAAAAAGCAAGATTCTGAAAAGACTGAAGAAACACAGCTAGATCCAAACCAGGTAGTATTTTTGGCTTTTTTTTACTTAAATCACGTTCGTGATGAAGTTACAGGGGATTCAGGAGTTTAATAAGTGCAAGACTGGGTTCTTTGCAATAAGATGCCACATTCTTCTTCACTGTAACATGTTAGACCAAGTCCTCACAAATTATTTTGGGAACCAGACTGAAGAATTCTGAAAAAAACTATAAATATGATGGGCTAAATCAAAGAAGCAACTGTGGGACCCTTTCCCAAACTGAGACTGGTTAAAGGGTGTGAAGTCTTCTGGATTTTTGTTTCATCTGTGTCTAGTTATCTGTTTACTCTTCCGTGGCATCAGCTGCCCGGTATTCTTTCCAGGGAAACATCTGTAACGCATAACATCATTCTTATCTTCTCGAAGGAGGTCAAGATTTGACTTTGAACACAGCTTTGGAAACTGCATTTTCTCAATATATAAATGATCAGCATGGACCTTGGTGCTGCCATATGCTCTCCGTGTGGTATTTCATACCAACGCCTGTAATTATCACATTGTTCAAGTTATCACCTTTTTTTCACACACCGTCCAGGGCTATAGTTAGAAGAGAAAGATAACAATCCTCTTCAGAGACCTGAAGTGACTGAATAAAAAAACCACCCCAACCTAAAACTAACTTCCACAAAAACCGAAATTATTAAATGCAATAATATTAATGATCAACTTCCTTGCTGACCTTGTGGTATTACAACATATGTAAAAAGAAGGGCAACAAAGAAGGGCATTTTTATTTTCGCTGCAACAACGATGCTTGATCGTTGTTAGTATAGACAGAGACAGGACACGACTCTTATTTAGGCAGGAGGTAACAGCAGGGCGACGCAGGAGGAAGCGTGGAGCCATTCAAAACCGGACTGTACATCAGTCCTCTCCAGCCCCGCGGCGGGTGCCAGCGCCGAGGAAAGGCACAGCTGGTCGGCTGCCCGAGGGCTGCACGCCGGCACCGCTGCTCCCTCCCGGAGCGCCCAGAGCTCCCGCGGCAGCCACGGGGACTTTCGCGGGGCGGGGGCAGCACGGGGGTCTCGGCTGGGCTCACAGATCTCCCCGAGCACCAGCAACCCCCACTACCCCGAG
>Ga0065711_1026979_pt1 | contig 56067 bp, 33 predicted proteins | sample Hoacrofraction12_FD_59098 | JGI IMG/M metagenome (GOLD analysis project Ga0065711, IMG submission 59098) | Hoatzin crop microbial communities from Cojedes, Venezuela - Epithelial fraction 12 v2 (version 2) | ecosystem: Host-associated > Birds > Digestive system > Esophagus > Crop | place... | reverse complement strand
ACCTGGTAGTGAGAGTTTCTGAAGCGGATGGCAAAATCTCATCTTTTTTTTATAGCAACCACGTTTTGGAAGTGATCGTTCTGTCACTATTTCGTTTAGGCTGACATCAGGTGCATTACGAACCCCATTTCAGAGGTTTTCCTTACTGGCTGCTTGAAGAGAGCAGGGCCGCTTGTCCGGAGCACAAACCTTGTGCTGGTGGGAACTGCGGCTGCCTGGCAGCGGTGTTGCTTGGCAGGGCAGACCAGGTTGTTTCTTTGCCCGAAGGGAGATGTCGAATTTACAGTGCTGTCAGTGTGAGAACTATGGGCGTTCATAGGCTGTAACACACAGAAGTCTTCCCACTGAGGCAATGCAGCCCCCCAGGGCAGCAGAAGAGCGGAAGGGAGGAGGTTGCCCATGGCGGGGGCTGCAGCCACCATGTGGGCAGGGGGGACAAAATCCCACCTCCACCCTGCTGCTGGAGTGGATGGGACAATGTGCAAACACCTTGTTCAGTGAGAGAAGTGCTGGGGGGTCTGTAACAGCCAGAGTGATCATCATGGTGCTCTGCTGTGCAAAATCACTGAGCGGCTTTCTGACTCCGTTTTCCCTCCTGTAAATTGGAGGAGATCTTTCCCAAAGACGCTGTAAAAATTATTACGGCACAGTGATGCTGTGGTGTGAGGGACCGTGTGAGTCCTTCAGAGAGACAGCTTTCTGTCTGACAGCTGCTTTAAAGATGCAAAAAGAAATACAGAGATTTGGCTTCACTTTACACCATGTGGAAAAGCAGGATGTATCTTTCAGAAAAGGAATTTATCACAGCCTTGTAGTTTTGAAGGACTGCGAGTGGTGTGGGTCCTATTCTCCCCTGGTGTAACTGGAGCTCCTGCGCCCGGCTCACACAATAGCGGGGACTGGGGGGTGCCCGTCCATGCAGGTAGCTGCGGTGGGAGCGTGCTGTCTCTGTGCCAGGGGTTGTACCATCATGCGAGTTTTGGAACCAGGCCCGTTTTTTGTAAATTGTACCTTTTCCTCAACTGCTTCCTGTCTAAATACTGTGCATTAACCCAAAAATGAGCAACCATCACAGCAGCTGTCAGTGGATTTTTGTGTGTTCTCGGCAAAGACCCTCTGAGGAATTTCCTTATTAAACAACCGAGCCATCAAAAGCACCTTTTCCTGCCAAAAAGGGCAAAAAGCACAGAGAACCGAATGAATGTTCAGTGAAATTCTGTTGCAATTTAATGAGACCAGGCCTTGGAAGGAGATCTCTCTTAGCTGGTGCCTGCTACAAACAGGGTCAAAATAATACGCTGGAGTCTTGAGCGTAAAACCCTTACCATCTTTGCTTTGACGTTTCTGGGGTATACCGGTGCTTTTGCCACGTTGCTGATGGAGCTGTTGCCCCTGGAGCTGAGCTGGGCTGGGGGGGTGTTGGTAGGGCACCGCGGGCAGTGATGTCTTGGCTACTTAGCTTGTGGACAAGCTCTCATCTGCGGGGCTGGGGAGCACTGTTTCAGCCTTCAGCACATTTCAGACTTGATCTTGAGGAGAGAAAGTACTGACCTCAGTGGTAAGAAAACAAGTGAAGTTTATCACCAGGTGTGTCTGTATCTTCTGGTGATTGAGCAGAACGGACCAGAACTCTCTAGCCTGGAGAAGAGATGGACCCAGTGGGCATGTGGTGGAGGTCCAGCAGGCAGGAGGGGGCGAGGAAGCAGGCAAGGAAGGGGGGAAGAGGAAGGATGTGGCTTCACACGTCTGGAAGTCACTGTTTTGCTTGCTGTGTTGTTTTATGGCTAATTCTAAAGGAACATTGGTTAGATAATTGCTGTTGGAGGGAAACCTGTGAGAAGATCAGGGCCGGGGGTGATGGTGGAGGAACTGGCCTAGAAAAGCAGTGGGACAAGGCTTGATAGGAGCAGTGGAAAGGCAGAACCTGCATTTTTGCAAAGAAGGAAGCAAAATGATCTGGTTTGAAACAGAGGGTGTTGTTAAAGAGAAATACGGTGTCTGAGAGGCGGATGAACTGATCACATGAATAAAGACTGTTCGTTTCAGTGGTAGCACAGAAATGGGCTGGCTGCTGTTATTCCGTCCCAGCCTGGTTTTGGCCATTTTTATTCTGAGCCACTGCCAGAGGGTGTCTTTTAATGCTGCCCTCCTGTACAGAATTCAGGAGCAGGGCTTTTTGCTGGATCTGAGTCTTTCCATTATCTTATTTCGTTCTTAAGGGAGCAAAATTGATTCCCAATAAAGCAACTGGTTGATTCTTAAGATTTTAGCACTTGCCTATTTGTTTGATCTTTTGGTTTCCCATTTAACAGGTTGCTCGCTTTGTCCTGCCTCTAAATGACTTTCACCCAGTCTGCAGGCACGGCTGCAGCTCCGTGTCCGGGCTGTTGCATGCTGCACCCCTTCTCCAGGGATTCCCGTCACATTGTCAGATGCGAAAGCTAATGAAAAGTTTTGTTTCTCCTTTTCCCTCAGTGGATTTGATTTTAATTCATTTTGTCCCTGTCTGTCAAGACTGGATGAGTGGAAAGAAGGGCGAGTCACCGAAGCTCTTTCATCACAGACCCTGAGACCTGCACTTTGCTTCTCCCACCCCTTATTTCGTGGAGTAAATTACCACTTTTTTCATACCCTTGCATTTTCTTTATGCTTGTTTTTTTTCCTCCCATCATAGCCTTTTATCCTCGTTTCCTCGACTCCTTCTTTTGGCGCTGAGAGATCTTCAGCTTTCAGGCATTTCCTATTGTAGTGAATGTATTGGGCAGTAATAAACATCAGGCCAACAGTGCAATACATACCTTGATATTTCTTATTTATTTCTGATTAATGTTCACATACTCAAGCCAGCTGGTTTCCGAGTTAGAACATTTTTTCCTCTGTCTCTGACCACTGCAAACTGTTCTTTTATGTAGAGGAGAAAATGTTTTTTCCTCCTGCTTTTTAAAGGGATGCAATAGCACTAAGGAGGCTGGGTTAGGAAGCTGGCTGGTAACTTTGCACATTATACACAGGGTTGAACAGGACAAAGTCTATTCCCCAGAGTTACTTTGGTTGTGCAGCGCTAGGCATTTGTTTGCAAATGATGGAAATACTGTGCAGATGAAAAGGTGAGCATAGCTGTGTCTGGTATCCAGCATGATTTTTTAATACTTTTCTGAAGATAACTTTTGTTCAGCAGGAAGCTGGTTATTTGACACACTGGATCCTTCTCATGGGTAGTACATCCCTACAGGGTTCCAGAAGGCTACTGGCAGAACCATTAAGGCTGCATATTTTAAGCAGTGCTTTCGAGAGATGCCTACAACTCTCATTACCTGTTAGGAGAACAGGAATTGCCACAGTAGATGAAACTGCTGGCAGTCATTCTTCTCCAGTGTGCTGCCAGTGACAGTATCTGATGTTGGATGCTTTAGGGAAGGTGCAAGAAACCATGACGTGCCATAAAGGAGCTTCCTCTGACTCAGACCTGTCAGAGCTGGCTGGTGCCCTGAAGTGTGTTGATGTAGCATAGACAGGGATTTTTAGCTTGTGAGTGACATTAGGAGTGAGTTGTCAGAGTTACAGAGCAGGGCAGTGATGGAAGCAAAGGTAGCTGGAGCAGAATGGCTTTGCCAAGAGTGGTACCAGGGAAGGTCAGGGTAAATTGAAATAGTACAGTGGAAATTCTCAGTTTTCATTACATTTATCACTTACAATCCATACAGTTTAGTCCTTTCCTTTAAATGGATAAATTAGGTAAATCATTTATAAAAGTCCGCAAATATTAGAATAACGTGTGCCTTAATTTGCTCAGAATAAAAAGAAGCTTTGCTAATGAGTTCTTACGGTCTATCAAGAAGCCGCGAAGACTTGTGAGCCTCTGAATTACCATAGAACTTGAATGAAAAATAGGTGTGCTTTTTTCCTTATTACTCAAAGAACCAAATTCTGCTTTCACTTTTAACTGCTTGTGCTGGTGTTGGCTGGGATAGAGTTAATTTTCTTTATAGTAGCTGGTATGGGGCTATGTTTTGAATTTGTGCTGAAAACATGGTTCATGACACAGGGATGTTTTCGTTGCTGCTGAGCAGTGCTTACACAGAGTCAAGGCCTTTTCTGCCTCTCACCCCACCCCACCAGCGAGGAGGCTGGGGGTACACGAGGAGTTGGGAGGGCGCACAGCCGGGACAGCTGACCCCAGATGACGAGGGATATCCCACGCCATACGGCGTCATGCTCAGCGTGTGAAGTGGGGGGAAGAAGAAGGAAGGGGGGGATGTTCGGAGTGATGGTGTTTGTCTTCCCAAGTAACTGTTACACGTGATGGAGCCCTGCTTTCCTGGAGATGGCTGAACACCTGCCTACCGATGGGCAGTGGTGAATGAATTCCTTGTTTTGCTTTGCTTGCATGCACAGCTTTTGCTTTACCTATTAAACTGTCTTTATCTCAACCCATGAGTTTTCACACGTTGACTCTTCTGATTCTCTCCCTCATCCCACCGGTGGGGAGTGAGCAAGCAGCTGTCTGGTGTTTAGGTGCTGGCTGGGGTTAAACCACAACACTGCTTTTACACACTGGAGTGAGCGGGATTTTGCTCTGTCCCCGTGTATTTAAGCCAGCAGACTGATCACTCAGTTCTGATCTAATAACAATGTGGGAGACGGGGGCCACTTGACTTCCTGTAATTTCTTGACCAAGCACCTATCGAACAGAGGAGTAATACGGAATTGATACAGATGACTTGGCTATAAGATCTCAATATATAGGATGTCAGCATCAGCCTGAAATATTCTGCCTGGAGAGCACCAGACGTGAGCATTGCCAGCCCTGACATCACCCGCCTAGGGAGCCTGCGCCGTGTCCGTTATTCTTGCAGGTGGTTCCCTGGAACAAGCAGAGATTAAATATCCCAAAGAATTTTACTCAGCTGTGTAAAACATTATTAAAAAGAACTTTCAAAGAAGGTTTGTGTGTTACTTGCTCTCTGGCTGTGTAATGACAGGACGCCAGGCATTGCTGGCGGGATTCATAGGTGTGGGAGGCAGAGAAGCCGTCGCGGTGGCGAGGTGAGGCTCCTGCATTTTTAAGAGGACATTTGCTGGAGAAAGACCTGCACAAGCTGCAGGATTGCAGCAGCTTCAGCTGTGGTTATGTGGACAAATCTGTTCTCGTTCAGCACTATCAGCAGATTGAAACTGGGTAGGACTGCAAATGGTGGAGCACATCGGCCCGTGGGGTAGCAGCCAATTTCCCATGGCTGCCCTCAGGGACACGGCAGACGGCGCTGCCCAGGCAGACTCGCAGGCACCACCAGTCCACCTCTTCCTCTCTGCAGAAAGTAATCAACTCGACCTTGGGGTTTTGAATTTTTTCTCTTGTGTTTCAAAGCTTAGAATCATAGAATCATAGAAAGTTTTGGGTTGGAAGGGACCCCTAGAGGTCATCTAGTCCAACCCCCCCGCAGCGAGCAGGGGCACCGCTAACTAGATCAGGTTGCTCAGAGCCCTGCCCAACCTGGTCTTGAATAAGCTTGCTTCAGCACATCTCCTGGTTTTGGATACAAAATAGTCCCCTGTAGAAAACCGTGTTAACACAGGGACAGTGCTTGTTGTCCTCTACATTGAATTCTTATAGTCTGGTTTTCTGGGAACTTTGCTCTTTTGGGGATCTGCATTAGTAAAGATGCGATTATGCAGAAGTCTGCTTGTGATGAATTGCCTGAATTTGGTGGCTAACCTGTACTGATGCCCATGCTCTCCCAGCTTGGCTGCTTTCCTTTCCAGATGTAGCTAGAGGAGAGCTGGCTCACTTTTGCCTATACTGTGCTACAAACACTCTTGCGGTTGCACTAGAGTCAGTGATGATGATAGCAGCTATTTCAGGTGCAAAATGATGCTTAAAACCATTAAAAAGGCAACTTTCAAAAAAGGGGAGAAAAAGGGAAGAACAGAGAAAGGAAATAAAAAGAACATACCTAGGTCAGCTGCATGCACAATTTTTCACCATTCTTGGAAGAGAATGGCAAATCTTTCTTTCCTCTACAATTCCGTGCTGCTGAATTGCTGTAGGATCTCTGATTTACCCGAATATCCTCTCTTACACTGAAATCAGACTCTGAACATTGCTTATACACTCTTTTAGCAGTTTAAAATCCTAAGTCATTTTAACATTTCATCTACTGTCTTTACTCCATTGAACAGAAATAATGGAAAGAAGATAGAGTGATAAAGAAAAACACCAATGGGAAGCAGAATGAAAACTGATTGATGAGACATAATGTGGTTAAGCAACAGATGTTAAGCACCGTTAACCGATTGTCTTATTATATTCTTCCAAAGGCTCATCTCCCCCGACCCTCACAGGCCGAGCGATCTGGATGTGTGTACAGCAAGTCAATGCAGATTAGAAGCAAAACATTTGCCCGTAGACTTACAAGGAGCTTTTCAGTCAGACAGTGGTGGTGTAGATGCCAGCCGGATCTGCTCTATTAGTGCAGTTGAGTCTAACCTCTCTAGCTTTTTAAACGTGGAAAAACAACAGCTCTAAGTGGCTGTGAGGTTTCAATTACATTTGCACCCCAGAGGGACGCAGCGGTGACCTGGTGCTGATGGATTTATGAGTATGTTATCTGACAGGAAGGTGGGTTTTAAAACAATTGCTGCAACACGTGCTTAGTTATTACACTAAACCTCTTTCCTTGGCTTGGATGTCTCTATTTTTCTCCTCCCGGCAGGCTCAGGTAGTCCAGGGGATTCTCACCATTGATATGAAGATTATTTTCTCATAGTTGTTTCTGAAATCAAAATCAAAACTAAACTGATTTTAGACATTAAAAAAAAACACACCAAGGTTTGAATCACCAGCATGGTGAGAAGCCTTTTACTCCAGATGTGTTTTTAAAGGCTGAGAAGATTATGTTCTCTGACTAGTCTGAGCAAGATTGATTTAAAATGTGAAAGGATGAGTTAGATTTTTTTGAACACTTTTACATTTAAATCCTTAGAATAAACATGCTTCATTGATGTATTGTCTTGCCCACATTATATCATACAAGAGCTTGGTTTACTTAGCTGGAAGCCATAGAAGATTATTCTTGAAAGTAATGAATTGCTTTCCTTATTCCTCCGGAGCCTTTTATTTTCTTTTGAGGCTAATCGTTATCAAGCAAAGAATTAAATATTGATGGGAAATAATGAAAACATTTTAAATGGGCTGAAAAATATACAATTGTCATGAGTATGAAAGCATTCAAATTAAATAGTAATATTGCAGCATTCTGTAGTATGTCACAAACCTACATGTGTACATTCCAGCTCAAAACAACTGTCCTGTGTAATGGTTTCAGTTTTACAGATGTATTCACCATTAGCCTATGTGTGAAGACTACTAAGCAGTTTTTAATTAACTTATGTCAAACGTTGCATAGCAGTACATCAACAAAAACTTAGAAGAACAAATCTTCATTCAGCTCAGATCAATACATGTACATAATTCATTACACCTATACAGAAATATCCTACGAAGACACCTTAACTCTGACCCATGAGGCTTTGCAGACAGCAGATGTCTATTTTAATAATTATTGTAGTAACAGAGATGAATAGGAATATACCCTCAGATGCTTTTGCATGTAGTAGCACTTAATGGTGCCTATATGTGATCTATCTGCTTGCATTAAATTGTATAAATTACCTCTGCAGAACTAGGAGCTGAACCAGGTGTTCCAGCCGTATTAGCCCAAATTAACGTCCTCTTTGATCTTGTAATAGCGTGATGGAAGTGAATGACATGGCCCTGAGCTTTTGATTCATCTGAAGGTGTCTTATTCTTCAGCAGACTCCAGTATTGCCTGTTCAGCTCTTCAGAGCCTGTCTACCAGGCAGTGTCATGGAACTATAGACTGTGACTTTGGATCTTTTCAGCAGTGTTATGGCCCAAAGATTCTCAGGCGAGTTGTGTAGCTGTGCTCCATTCTGCTGTGACTAAGTGGCTAACGATACCTGTAGGACACACTTTGAAGGTGATGTGAGTGCACTGCATCTGGTGCAGGGCCTCCAGGGTAGATCAGACTGGGGGATGAAGGAATTGAGAGCAGCCCTGCCGAGGAGTACTTGGGGATACTGGTGGACGAAAAGCTGGACATGAGCCACCAATGTGTGCTCGCAGCCCAGAAGGCCAACCGTATCCTGGGATGCATCAAGAGAAGCGTGGCCAGCAGGTCAAGGGAGGGGATTCTGCCTCTCTACTCCACTCTGGCGAGACCCCACCTGGAGTCCTGCGACCAGCTCTGGAGCCCTCGGCACAAGAAGGACATGGAGCTGTTGGAGCGGATCCAGAGGAGGGCCACAAAGATGATCAGAGGGCTGAAGCACCTCTCCTGTGAGGAGAGGCTGAGAGAGTAGGGGCTGTTCAGCCTGGAGAAGAGAAGGCTGCGGGGACACCTTACAGCAGCCTTTCAGTGCCCGAAGGGGCCTATAGGAAAGATGGGGAAAATATTTTCAGCAGGGCTTGTTGTCACAGGACAAGGAGTAATGGCTTTAAACTAAGGGAGGGTAGATTTAGACTGGATATAAGAAAGAAATTCTTTACAGTGAGGGTGATGAAGCACTTGAGTGGGCTGCCCAGAGAGGTGGTGGAGGCCCCATCCCTGGAAACATGCAAGGCCAGGTTGGACAGGGCTCTGGGCAACCTGGTCTGCTCAGTGCAGGGGCGTTGGACTAGATGACGTCTAAAGGTCTCTTCCAACCCAAAGCATTCTATGATTCTAGGAATCAGCCCTAAAATATGAGGAGCTCCTCGCTTGAGCTGGTAAGACTGCAAAACATGATTGGGCTGTCCAGAAAAAGGAGGTATTGAAGGTTCATAAGCTGTTACTTTTGTAGTCCAGTAAGAACTACACTTTGGGAAGAAAAAAGCCCCAATACTATTCACTGTGTAACATTTTTGAAAAACTCCTGTTTTGCTACAGTTTTGACTTCACCATTTGCTTTTTCCTCTAGTGGAGGCAGAAGTGGTCGAGTCTCTGACAGTCTCGGCTGATTCAGATATGCCTGAGTACCACCACCAAAGTTCTTGCAGTGGCCTGGATGCCAGTACTGAGTGAGTGAAAGTCTCTGCACAGAATCAAGAGTCTGATGCCTGAAGCAAGTGACTAAAGAGGTCCATCGGTGGGTATTTTGTGCTGAGAGCTCACCACCAGTGCTGCAGCAAGAGGAGGAGAGATGAGAAGGAATCAGAGCTCTGTGGCAGACAGTTATGTGGGCTTTGTCTCCCAGTTGCACACAAAGTAGTTTGACATAACCAACAACTTCCCTGCATAGCAAAATTTTCCTCTTAGCAGTCTGTGCATGGATCAGTAAGGAACATGATGTCTGCTTTAATATTTTTTCCTTTTTCCTATTGCCTTTCAACTGGTCACTGAGGTACAAGGACAAGAAAATTTAAATGTGCAAGTGGCCCATAACAAACAGCTTTTGCACAACTCACTATCTTGATAGAGCTGTGCAGCAGCAGCATTTCCAGTCCTATTTTCTCTAGCTGATCCCTGCTGCCAACTCCACTGTATAAACTAAACCCACTCAGGACAAACAGGAGTGTGTAACTTATTCATCCCTGAACCTCTCCTGCAGTAGCCTCTTGGTGCATAAATCAATGGACTATTTACCTGATGAGGTGGAGAATATGAAGTCAGGGATTTTCACTTCGCAGTGTAGTTCCTGTTTGAAACTTTTGTGGCTTCCCTGTGACTGCCAGGTTAGTGGCAACAACACATTTTACTGAGAATATTTGGCAAGAAGGGATTTTATTTTGTGTTTTTCCTGTCTGACAGATGGTTTTTGGTTGAAGCAGGGGTAGAAATTCCCCACAGTAGTTGCAGGGAGACTTGGCCACATCCAGTGGCATTAATTATAATAATTGTCCTTCATAATTAGCTGCGCGCCAGAGCTAGAGGCACAACGTCACGTCTCTGCTGACTCCGTCTGATTGTTGGGTCCTTTTGCAGATTGCTCTCCCACAACTGGGAAACAGATTGTTTGGGCTGGAATTAGAGAGTTGTAGGTAGGCAGCAGCTGCTCTTGAGCTTTTTTCATATGCTAGTTGGATGTGTGAGATCAAATTGGTTTTGTTCATTTAACAGCCTTTTCAATGGAGGAGGAAGAACAACATGAGCCCCTGTAACTGGTAACATTCTGTTCTGGTAGAGGCTCTGCCTTAGGTGACACTGAAGTGTATTTATGACTCTGTAAATGATCGATTCCTGTTCCCCACAAATGTAGGAAACAGCCCTACATGTACCTACTTCTGGGGGAGAAACCCTTCCTCACTGCACGTCATCCAGCCTGTGCAGGTGGCATTTGGTTTGACCTGAACTTTGGGTAAGCATTTACTCAGTGAATACAGCGCTACTGAAATTACGCAGGGATTTTCTGCCTTGTAATTTAAACCTGGAGCTGACCTTGCTGTCAAGACCCTCGTATCTAGCACGTAAGCCTATGTACAAAAAGGAGGGCTTTCATCTGAGCCCTGAGCCCCACTGATGGTGAAGCACCCAGGCTTACACATTTCTTTAGCAGCATCCCCTGCTTTCTGGGTTAGCACACAGGTAGTCTAAAGCTTAGTAACCATTCCTAAAAGGATTTCACATCAGTGGGAACAAGGGACTTATTGGGCACCTCTTAGACAAGAGTGATAATCTTGACTAGGAAGTGTGACTGTTGCAGGTGGGTTACTGCAATAACCCACCTAAGCTATCACCAGTCATGTGGACAGCAAGGTTGGGATGATGAGGCTTACACTGCTACATTTTCCTCTGAAACTTAGTCCTTTATATCACACATAGTCAGTCATATCAAGCTACAAAGTGCAGAACTTCATTGTTTTTCCAAAGTCAGAGGAACTGTAACATCCTCCACAGCGTACAGCACATTTTGTCATGTCTGCAGCAATGCTCAGAATCCCCACGGTTTGTTTCATCCTGAAATCTCAAAGCATTTCACAAACCTGAGTAACTAAGGTATTTTGATAAGGTGGACAGGCAATATAAGCACCACGTTACCAAAAAGGAAATTAGTGTTTAGAGAGTTCGAAAGAAATGCCCAGTCTGTGCTGAGAGTCAGGTCCAAAGTTCTTGCTGGCCAGTCCTGCCCCTAAACATCAAACCTGCACCAGGTAATCCGCTTCTGCTCTTGTCAGTGGACTTGGACCAAGTTACAAGTGTGTGGATCTGGCTTCTACAATATTGTGTGCAAATAGGTGTTTTGTGTTCAGGGTATGGCATCAATGCAATACTGAAATGAAATCCAATTTGTGTCAAGCAGCCTTGACAACGTAGATACTGCAGTGATGCTGTAGTGAGTGAACAGGTAACCAACCATGCCGAGCTCCAAGATCGATGTTTTCCAGAGACACTCCTATGCAGTATGTTATAAAGCCTCGATGATAAAATGATTAACTTCTCAAAACAAAACAAAGATACTCCACTTTATCTCGAGAAGAAATGCAAGGTGGCTGCCAAGCTTGAATTGTGGAAAGAAACTACACTCGTTGTGCTCAACTAGATCTTTTAGAAACAGCAATAAAATCATGGTTTCTTTTCCTTTTTGGCCTGATGCCAAGCCGTGGCTGTCACCAGGGATGAGTCTACTCTGTTCGGTCTGGGGATGTGGGAGCAGTGCAGTACAGCTTACTGTGGCGCCTGTACCGAAACTTTCAGAGAGAGCGGGAAAGTCTGCATTTCCCTACTGCATCAAGTGCATTAAATGACTTCAGCGTATGATATTGCATTACGTTATTCAAGCTAAACTCCAAGGAAGCAGGTGGCCCAGTGATGTTATTTCACCTCCCAAGTCTGTTGGCAAATCTGTCATCTTAACATCAAGTGAGAATAAATTTTGGTGACTGCAGTGTAGGGGTTTTTCAAAAGCAGGGGGATATTAATGGTAATGGCTATTGGTGTTAAATGTTTGCTTATTGCAAAGCAGTTGACTGTGGTTTGTACTAGTTACCGTAGAGAGGAAAAAGAGACAGTATTTTCTCTGAAGACATTCAATTCCCAAACCATTTTGAAAGTTTGGGGGAGTTGAGACTCTCTCTTCTCTAAACTGTAGGGGACGTGTCTATGTCCAAGCTTGGAGGGTTATTTCTGCAGGCTTGATTAGAGGAAAAGTCATGGATCAGAGCAGGAAATCCTTACTTCTTGCCTGTCTGAATTATGCACAGTTTAAATTGGCTCCAAATTGAAAAGGGAAATTTAAATAGAACGAAAACCCGTATCCAGTATTCTCAGTATTCAAGGGAAAAAAAAAACCGAGGGAAAGAATCTGCATCTCAATCTCATCATTGCAAAGGAGATGTACTGAATTTGCAGAATGGCTGCAGCAAGTTGTGAATAATGTATGAAAGGGAAAAATTGCTTCCCTGTGCACAGAGAGAATGCAAACAGCTGTGCTGTTTGCTGTGTGCTGGTTACACACATACACCAGCATCGCGGGGGACCTGCACAGGAGAGCACAGCAAATCCCGAGTTCCTGAGTTTTCCCTCCTGCTCTGGCACCAGTCCTTAAGAAAGTCTAAAGTAACTTTTATTGCTTATAATTAATTTTTGTTCCTTTTCTCTTCTTTTCTCTTCTTTTGGCAACTAGCCAGTTAAAGGGAAGGAGGGGGAATGAGAAACATACACAAAGAGGCCAAATAAGGAAATGTGAGTCTAAACACATTATAGCTAATGTTTTTATTTTTAAAGCTCATCTTTCTCCTTTTTAATGTTGTTGTTTATTTACTGCTGCTGAAAGATGTGGATCGGTAGGCTTGGCAAAAGTCAGTGTCTTCTGATGCTTTGGTTTTGTAAATGAAAATTTTATTTCTGTTGCCTCTGTGTTCATGCACCTTGAGTAGTTAATCCACTTTGATATGACAAGTCAGAATCTGGTCAAATATCAGGTTTGGGTTTCAATTCATTGCAGGTCAGACCTTCACGTTTTTTTTCGTCTTGATGGCCTCCAGCAAATGAGACCTGTGCCCGGTTATGTGGCATCTTTATAGTGGTGTTAAGTAAGGTTTAGGGCCAGCAGGACGCCAGTCTTTTTCAGAAGGTTGTCTGAACGCTGGTCTTTGAAAGAGAAGGGGAACAAATGCAAGCCCATTACTTATTCACCTTACACTGAAATAATGTAAGTTTTTTAAAAAAATTAAATGAGCTTTAAATCCTACACTCTGAATTTAAACAGCTAAATGAATAGCAAAACAGATCTGTCCCCCATTGCCAGGAGAACCTTTTGTCTGATGTGGAGAAGAAAACACAGACAATTAGTCATTTTTGTGCTTTCAAAGCATTGGTTTGATGGTGCCAAACTTTTTCTGACAGATCTTGTCTACTTCAGTTACCTGCCACTCCAGCTTATAAGGTTTCTAGGGCAACTGACGTCTGCAGCCCAGCATCTTCTCAGGATTCATAGCAGGCTGCTCTCAGAGGCTTGTTTTCCTTTAACACTCATAGATGTCAGTAGCTCAAATCCTAAAATCACAAAAGCAGAGTATTATTATTATTTATGAGCACAAGTTAATGATTTCTTGTCTTGGATTTTTGCAAGGCTGATCATTTGGAAGGCTTTAGCTTTCTGCTCTGTCAAGTGTCTTCATAGGTGAAGGGTCTTGGCCAAGAACATTACTTGTAACTCTCTTGAACTTTGTTGGGAGAAACATTAGCTTCACTGCTCTGGAAAAATGTAGTTGTCTCAGCCTGGGAGCTGGGTTTCTCATCTGAGGAACAAGCCAGGTGAAGAGAAAGGCGGTGAAGAGAGCGAGCTCTGGACTGGCCCTCCTCTGCGGAGAGAGGGAGCTTCTGCAGACTGTCCATAAAATTGCTTTTATCAAAGACTCAGTGAATCTCCTTAAGCTGATATGGGGTTGTTCACAACAAGCATGAACCCGGTCCTAAAAGGAGAGGAGCTCTTTTCCTGGCTAAAGATGATGGGAGCCTTTGCTCTGTTTGTTCAAATATGTTTATTCTGTGTATCAGGAAAACCATTAATCATGCTACCTGGAAGAAATATATAATTTAATTAATTTGAAATTCCAGATTCTGAGGGATAATGTGTATATATGTTATGATAATTAACTATGTTTGGCTCCAAAGTCAAGTCTCTGTTCTTAAAACGCTTTCTTGTGAAATATGATCGTTTTCTCATTCCATGTAAGATGGATGCAGAGTGATAAAGAGATGTGAGGAAGCTGCACCGCAGCTGGTGCAGTCACGGCAAGAGGCGTGGTGTTGCACTGATGCATTCACAAGAGACGTTCCTCTGTGTATTTATTTTATGTTCCAGTGGTGTCCTAAAGCTCTTTGACAACACTTTTAAGCTGACTATGATGTAGTTGAAAAGCCTCTAGTGTGTCGGTGGCCACTATTTAGGAAGCAGTATTCTTCATTGCCCGTTGGTATCACTCTTCCTGCGCTATTGGCAGTGCAGAGGCAGAAGCTGAACAGCGTTGGTTGAACATTCAGATCTGCTCCTGGTTTCCAGGCCAAAATGGAACAAAGAGGTGTGCTGGCTCAGCAGCTAGCCAAGGATAAATGGGTACCATGCTTTTCACCAGACCTTCTCTATGAGGTGATAGAGGGGCAAGGAAAAGCAGAGTTAGCTGTTGAAAATAAATGATAAAGTTAGTTGTAATGCTTACACTTCCAGCCGGAGCCTGTTTGCTAACACCATCCACCCCAGCCACTAATGCTTCCCGCTCCCCTGATGAGTGTCCATTTTCTGCTGCTGGCTTGGTGTAAGAATATCATGAATAGGATTTTTTATTTATTAGCTGTGTTGAAGTGGCACATAGGAGCTGCATTACGCTGGGCACAGTACAAACACATTTATTTAGACTTGTGTGAAAATTACTAATGAGAAAAGATGGCTGGCCAAAGCTCTAGGCGTTCTGACACCTCTGAATAAAACAATGACATCCCAACAGTGTTTAAAGTGATGATTCCAGCAGAAACTCAGCCAGCTGCTTCCAGAAACTCCTACAGCATACCATTAGCCTTCTCTAAATAGTCTATAAAACTGAAGACTTGACAAATGTTAGGAGATGGTCTGTACCCTGAAGAGTTTACAGTGTAAAGCCTCCATCCTTCAGAGAAGCGTCTACTTATATGATGTTGTCCAGTGAGAAGATGTTGTTAAAATTATGCTTGTCTCTAGATGGCCAAGACAGAAAGCAAAGGGAGAAGAAAAGAAAGCAATTACTTCCTTGAAAATAAAGAAAAGATGGTGACTCAAAGGTGGAAGGATTTGCCTGAGGCCATGTAGAGAGTCAGTGGCAGAGCCCAGAATAGAAGCCAGATGTTCCAGTCTGTGACAATATGCCTTAACAAGAATTTAACAGGGAGATGTTTTCCTTCAAAGTCTGTTTTCATCTCTCTTTTGAATTATCCTTTGGTTGTCTTTTTATTTTTTTAAAGGATATCTAAAGAATGGCATGGGGAGTTTCAAACAAAAATGATACACGGAGGAATCCAAGCGTTGGGACATTTGCTTGGGTTCTGATTTACTGTGAGCCGGAAGAGCTGCTCAGATCCTAATTCTTAGGCAGGAACCTCTAAAGATTGCTAGAGTCTATAAATATTTGCTTTATTTGCAGCAAAGAGTACAGGAAGTTCTGAGTTAGCCTAATTTAGGCTTCAATATAGGCTATTTATGTACTACCTCCTGGGACCACCTCTGATTACTGAATGAGTGACCTTATTGGAAACCAACAAGTAGGTCTGCAGTTAATTATAAAGGATTCAGAGCTCACTGCAGAACCCTAACAAAGGTATTTCTGTGGATGATGTTACATGTTTTTATTTAGCAGCTCAAATCAGGAGAGCTGAAACAGATGGTGTACTTATTACTGCTCTCTGAGAACACCTATAGAAAGACACTGATAATAACAGAGAGAGGCCAAGCCCCATAGGTCAGGAGTAATGGCAAAGATCAGGCTGTCTGGGCTCACTAATTACCATCTGAAAGCAATAATGAACTGGTCAGTGGGGTCAGGAACAGGTGATGCTGTGCAGAGGTGGAGAAAGAGGGTTTTGTTTGTCTTCTATGTTTGGAAAAAGTGGTTTAAACATTGTTGCCTCTTTTTTAACTTCATGATAATGGCAGTGACTTAATCTAACCTAAATGTGGCCTTTGGAGGAAATCTGCTCTAGGACTTTTCCAAAATAACTTCCTGAAGGAAAGAAGAATCTCTCAGAGTAAGGTTCAGAGTAATGTCTGAAGAGAGAAATGTAAAAAGCTGACTTACGGGGCAGCAAGTTTATACATGGGATGATGCTCCTCTGGGGCATTACAGAAAATGATTATACCAGATTTTGTTCATCAAGGCAAAGTAAGCTAAATCAGATACAAGGCAAAGCCCTTAGGAGGGGGAGGATCTTATTCAATTTAGTGAGGCAACTGTGATAGTAATTAAAGCCCAGATGGAAACCTTTGAATGTGTCTGGCGTCTGTGTATCCACTGCATTTTTTTCTGTTAACTTGACATTATAAAAGGAGACCCAAAGAATAAAGAGATGGTGTTTGAAATTTCATCAGTCAAGCACTGTCCCAAATTTGATTTACTGTAAACAATCTTCAGAAATTGCTTTGGGTGTATATGATACAGGCAGGGAGTTTTCTCAAGTGGTAATTCACAAAGAAAGAAATTGTACATTATTTCTAGATTTGTCTTTGCTGAAATGTAGTCAGGATTAATCACACCATTTGCCAGCTCTGACTGCGAACCTCTTGTACTTCGGACATATGGATAGAATTTTATTCTGCTGTATATTCTCTCTGAAGGAGAGTGCTATGCTGTTTACTTTATGAGCAGATATATTGCAAGGTTTCTGTATAAAACCCTATACAATGAAAGAATGAATGTAAAAATCAAGGATTAAAAAGGAAAATGTTGTCCTACTTTTTTCATCTAATACACAAGCCAAGAGCAAAGGATGGTGTTGTATGGAAACACTACTAAAGGGTTAGAAAAGCGTGGCGAGTGATTTGCAGTTACTGCTGAACGGAGGGCTGAGGGCGGCTGTAACTCTGCAGGGCTGTCGCACACACCGGGGGCCTCGGGTGTCTCCTGCCTTGGGTCTGAGCCATCGCTTGTAGCTGGAGCAGACAGACTGCTTCCAGTCCCAAATCCGCCAGCATATGCGCTACTTGATGTCTAGTACCGTTACGTATGTTGTGATAAGATTTACTACTACCACTTGAGCAACTGGAGAAGAGTAGCCCATGCTGCCATTTTCGCTGGTTTGACAGGACCGGCTCAGGGTGCCAGCACCGCTGACTAGCCTTTCGTGTCGGAGCAAGGGGGAAGAATTGGGTGTTTGGAGCAAGTCAAATGTACAAAAGAGAAGGGAGGAAAGGCTAAATACTGCTCTTCAGGTGTGTCAGATTGCCTTTCCCCGTATCATCTGTAAACACATAGTGAGGGACTTTTGAAGAAGTCTGTTACTCCCTAGACAGATCAGTTTTTTGGCAATTCTGTGATGTTACAGTTGCAGCGAAGCTGCAGTTAAGCACATGTAATTAGCAGCAATATTAATGGTCTTTAACGATACTAACTCCAGGCAGTGGTGTTTTCCCCAGGTTTTCATTACCTTTAGGCTGATAATGACTTACATCCTTTGTACTAAATCCGTGTTGCCAAAATCCTTCTGGTGGTTTTCACTTAAAAAAATTATCTCCATGTGAGCATATTTCCCCCACATATGCTGTCAGTCTTCATTATCTTTTTCTTTTGCACTGAAGTACACGGGGCCTCTTTTGCAGTCTGTATTCTGAGATGACAACAAAAAAGCCACTTCTTAAAAATACAAAGTTTTCTTTTAAAGGAGATTTTTTGAAGAGCTTTTCTCTTAATCCAGCTGCTCTGTGGCTATGTTTGCTCCTGTGCTTTCTGCAAGTGGCTTGCTGCTCATTCACGAGAACTCAAAACCCTTGGTCTCACAGCCATGAATCTGAGACGTTAAATGAAGTTCAGGTCTATTTTTTTTTAACCTTCATTTTACGTCCACATTTAATATTAGAGGGCACAACAAGCATATGTGTCTACAGAAGGTGTTTTTTAGTCATGTTGCCACCTATAACCTTGGAAGCGGAGTCACAGTGTTTGTGGGCTTTGTGATCAATCCTTCGGAAAGGGATAAGAGACTTGCAAGTCGATAAAAGGCTTGAGCGTCGTGCAGAAGAGGAGCCTATTCCTGATCACCTTCTCAATCAGCTTGTCACCTGTCAGCCTGTGACTTTGCTTAAAGCCAAACTAATTGTAATAAAAATAAATATCCTTTTTTATTCCCTAAAACCAACATCCTGTAAAGTTTATAAGACCACTGGTTATATTTATGGGTCTTATACCTCCAAAGGGGGGCTGCGGTGCTTTTGTCTGCAATTTCATTGCTACCACGGGACTAAGGTCTGAATCTTGCATTAGTGTACCTAAGAGGAGACTTGAGAGATTTATAATGGGAAAATGCTGACAGCTCCGTAGTTTATTGCAAGGGTAACGGGCAGCACTGTAGATCCTAACAGCTCCAAGCCCTTGTTCGCCAGGATAGTTTCTAGTCCACTCCCTCTGCTAGATCTTCCCCCCCGCTCCTCCCTGGATGAATAGACCTAGGCTGGTGAATACCTATATTGCTGCATTTTCCCTTGGTATTTTAACAGCCTTTCACTTTCACAACTTAGTATTGTTGAAATTTGTAAGAGATTTCAGGAACTTCACAGCGGAAAGGCTTTCTCATATAAGTTGCCTTTTTTCTTCCTTCCCCAGCCCAGAGTATCTTACATTTTCATCGTCGCACCGGATACTCCAGCAGCAGCTTTACATTTGTGAGCCCTGGTACTTTGCTGCGTCCAAAAAATGGGTAGACACTGAACAATACCTACTTTTTAACTTATTTGAGGAAAAAGCTGTGAATCTGCATAATGGTCTCACAGAGAAAGTGCTTTATCTTCACGAGTTAGTGAGTCAGTTTAGGAGTATTCTGTTGGCAAAAGCTTTCAGAGAAATTATGCATGGTAAATTAATGAAGGCCGTCTGAGGTATTATTGTGTGTGAATGCACATGCCATTAGAATCAATGGCTGGCTGAAAAAAGTTAACGGTCATTAAGGGGCTGTTAAAAAGGCCAGTGGACACAGATTTACTCCCTTGCAGGGCTCTGGTTGCATTAGGTGAAGAGGGAGATTGCGATTTGCCTCCGGGCCGCAGGACAGCCCAGGCTTTGCGATTTCCTGTCCCCATTTCTTTTGCCTCCTGTCACTGGCAGATTTACAAGAGCCTGCAAGAGACTGTCTTCCAAGCAGGTAAAGACCTTTGCATCACTTTTCCTTATTTTACAAGTGGTAGGTAGCAGAAAGTCCAAGTGGGCGAGCTTGGAAGGGGTTAAAACCTCTGGCCATCTGCATGGGGTTGTGAAATGGAGCTCTTTAACGGAGAAGTTGCAAAAGAGAGGGTACTGTTTGGCTTTGGATGATGCCACCCTATCTGATGGTGAGTCTTTAAAATATTGCTCATCTGATTAGTGGGGTATTGCCTCCAATTTATGTTCAAATAGCAAGAAGATAAATTGAGCACTGTGACAGATGTAGCCATTAGCCAATGGTATGGGAAATGGAGCACTAAACGCCAGCCAGAGATCTGTGTACCAGTACTGGCAATTCAGCTGTGAATTTGTTGTACACAAAATATAAGTGACACGAGCTATTTTCTGGGCGCCTATATGCCCCTGGGTTGTGTCCTTTCCCTTGAGCACTGTAGAATTTTTTTTCTACATTGTATTTTGAATGCAGTGATTCTGACTGAAATAAAATGCATGGAGAAAATTAATGATTTGATATCTTCTTGCTGCTGCCAAAAGAAGTATAAAAGAGTCTTTGATCTGGGGGTTTTAAAAAAGTGAGCTGGACCAGTTACTGATACTTACTTACTGACCTAAGTAAGTGATAAAGCGGCTGTGTCGAAGTTTAATTAGTCTTGATCGAGATACGTTTTTAAGATTTAGAACTAGTGGCCTTTTGAAGAAGAAAGGCTTCTAGTTGTCATTTATGCCACAACATGTCCTTTTATCATACTTTGTATGTCTCCAGCAGGAACAGTTTTATTTTAGAGGAAAAAGAGAAATGTCTTATTTGATGGAGATTAGCACGGACAAGCTTACTAATATTTGAAGACAATCTCTCTGTTTTACCTTTTTCTCAATTTCATATCCCGCAGAGATTACCTCAGACTGCCGTTGTTAGTCACTGTTATTTATATAAAGATATGTAATGCGTTTGTGCTTAAGGGGTCGTCTGTAACGGGGTATGCAATTTCAGATTGTAAAGACTGGCAGGAATTACTGTGAAGAATTGCTTTCCAGTGACAGCTTTATCCTGCCTGTAGTATGTCATTGCGTGTGACTTTCAATTAATCACGCAGTAACAAAACATTGTGTCTGGCGACAATGGTGTGTCCATTAATATGGAGAAGTAAGTCTCAGCTTTATGAACACAAATGCTGTCGTGGTCGCCTGCCCACTCGTGCACTTTAATCAGTGCGTCTCAACCCAGAAGGAACATTTCTCTCTTCCCCTCTCCCCCATCATCCCCCATTGCGATCTATTAAGCTGCAATCCATAATGTCTCGGGGCTCTGTAATGGTCTGATGGTGTGCAGTTTTAAATGATTGCAGGAGTTTGACTTTGTCTCACTCTGCCTTGACCTTGGTGTCTTCAGTGGCTTCCCTTCCCTCTGTTTTCCTGTTGGGGAGTTGGGAGAGAAAATGGAAGAGGGACCGAATGGACTTTGGAGATATTTCACACAAGGTTTAATGTTGCTTGTTGAGGAAGTGGGGGAGAGAAGAGGTAAGAGAGAAACCATTACTGGAAGACAAAACACACTGATTTGCAAATTTGCAGGAAAAAGGCATCCTGCTGTCAAGCAGAACTGTATCCATAGACTGAAGCCTGCTGTGTGCTGGACCTCATTGGTAAGCACAATGGAAACCTTGCAGTAATTCTTCCTCTTGCTCACTCTCCCATTTATAATAAGATTGCTAAGTAATGTTTCACTTTAAGTAAGACCCCCAGATCTCATTATGTTTTACAGCTACATCTATATCCTGAACAGAAACATAAAGAGGCACTTGGGTGCTCTGTGCCTAGGCTACAAAGAAAGAAAGAGACCCTGGCCCAGCCACCAAGAATGTATCTCTGCTACTATACCCAGCCAAATTCAGGAGTAGGTTCTCACTCCACTGAAAGCCCTGGTCTTCTTTCAGTTGACTTCTTTTGGGTGGTATTGAGGTTTTACACCTTGTGCAACATAAATAGGAAGCCTGCTAGTAATTAGTGTCAATGCTTTTCTTTTTCCCTAAGGAGCTGAAGTTAATTTTAAAACAGTGCTTGGCTGGACAGTGTCAGAAGAATCTCCTAAGCATCCTGAGAGCTGGTTTACAGCAGAGCATTGGCATGTTACAGGAAGCAGAGGAGACTAATTTCTATATCTCTTCCCATGGGTTAGTACTGTTTGCAGATTTGTGACACATCTGACTGGTTGCCTTGGGAAGTGCACACTGAAAGAGACATTTGTGTTAGTTGCAGATTTTGGCAATGGTGCGTTGGGTGCATTGGAATACTTTCACTCTGTGTGAATAAAAAGCAAAAGTCTTTGGGAATCTGAGCAATAACAACAAGGTTTGTAGCTCCTTGGAGAGATCTTCATGCTCTGGCTTGCTGAATCTCCCCATTGTCCCTGAATTATCAGCCAGACAAGAAGACAATAGTTAATCAAGGGTTTATCTCAAACATGGTTGTTCTGGGGTAAATGCAGTACTATACCAGCACCGTACAAGGTTTGTATTCCCTCTGGGCAATGTGACTTCTGCCAGTTGGCAAGGGTATTGGTTTTGGTTCTTTAATTAAGGATAACCCCACCTATCCTGCTGTTCGAGCAGTAGATCTGACAAGATGCTGAACTTCCTAAACTATATAAAACAAAAGCACCTGCCTTTGCATGGATTTGAGGGCATTCAGTACCGCAGAAGGTGATCTCCTTGGTGATCCCTGTGCAAGCCAGCACAGCTCCATAAAGCCGTTTACTGCCATGAGGGGGCTGTTGATTGACATCAGGCTTTTCCATCAGGTGAAGGCGGCTGGTGCACGTGTGAGGATCCAGGCACACACAGGGGAGATCTCCAAGAAGGAGGGCTAGTAATCAATTTCTCATTCACAAATTATTTTTCCAGGATCCCCCAGTATGGTGTTTGAGTAACAGAATAATTTCCTAGTTGTTAAGTGCCTGAAAATCAGCAGTGATTAACTTAGTGCAAATTCTTCTCTTACTCTCCCTCCTCTTTGCTGAGAAAAACAAACAAACCCCCTTTCTCGGCAGAGGAAATGCAGATGGACGCAGTCTCTTCCACCATAGTGCGGTCATGTACAGGCTACATCTTTTTCACCCCTTTCAGTTCTGTGAATAACATAATTGCTTTGTTATCCCTCAGGGGATTTGTAATATTAACATTGTTAATGACATTAATTCAAGTTTTTACCATTAATAAAACGGCATTGCTTAAAATTAAGCATTACATTTCAATTAGTAGTCCATTGAAGACTTTAATAGTCTGGAGCATCAAAGTGATATTTTTTAAAATTTCTTATTAATTTTTTATTGTATCATGCTAATTTCCAAAGAGTGATTGAAAGCCCAGCTGATCCAACAAACGACCCTATCTGCCATGTTTCTTGAGGGAACTTCTTTCTTTTATGACATTATGCAAAAAGGTCACATTTCCACAAAGCAGGAATCTGTTTCAGTCACCTCCTGAATTCATTATCATCCTTTTTACTTTTTAACATGAGGCACATGATATACAGGCACCCCAGGTGGACATGTTTAAATTAATCTAGTAATAATTGATTCAGAAGAGATTTGGAGGACAGAATTTGCATAAAAGCCATAATGAGAGCAAATCCTCCAAGGCCAGACTGAACAGCTAAGTCCCTGAATAACTTACATCTCCTAAACTAATTTGGTTATATATGCAGGAGGAAGGTGTGGGGGCTGGAGCGCCATGTGATTTGAATTCATTACAAATAATTCATCTTCTCCAGAAAGCCTGGCCTCAGAGTGTATTAAAATTATATCAGCCCCCAAACGCTTGCTTGGACTCTGCCTCCTGGAAGGTGATGACAAGGTTTCTAACCAGGGGCTTGTTTGGGCTTTTTAAAGCATTTCCGAGGAGGAGAGCTGGCATCGCGGGGCTGGGGCATCCACTGGCAAGCTGCTTCTCCCACCTGATGGGAGAAGATTCAGATGTCTAGTTTTGGCTGGACATCTGGATTTGTCAGAAACGTGAGTGTGCAGGATGATGCCAGCTTTCAATCCAGATATTTCTCCTTTCCATTCCAGCATGGAGCTGCTCAGCTAAGCCATAGACCACGGAGACCTTTGTGTCTTTGGGAATTTAGAGGGAGGGACAACTTACAGGATGGGGGCTGTCCTGTGTACTGTTTAGGTAAAGTGAATCTATGGACAGTTACTATTATGAATGCAATTCATTAAAAAATGCAGCCAGGGGATTTTGAATGTCACCTGTCCTGCTTCACTTTCTGTTTGACTAAATATTGTTTTTGAGAAAAGCTGTAAGTGGATATTGCCATGACACAGCATAGCAATACCTGTGTTAGGCTGGTAAGCTGCAGTTAGCAGGTAACATAGCACCATGCTCCTGGTACCAGAGAAGTTGCGTAGGATGGTTGGAGGAAGAGGGAAATTCAGCTCATCCTTTTCAGAAGCTGTTGATCACAACACAGTTTTCAGGGGAAAATGAATGTCATTGTTGTCTTCAGCCGATGAGGAATCAGTCTCATTTTATTTACACAGAACAGTCAGTAATAACCTGTCATTTGTGAGCTGTGCATTTTCTGCACTGCTTCCCTTCAGCGCTGTCCTACAGCCGGGTAGCTCTGGGAAGAGCTGCTCTCCTCTGCAGTGTCCCGAGGGCAACGTGAGAGTCGGGGCGGAACAAAGCAGCCCTGCTGCTCGACGAGGAGAAGAGTTAATAGAGCCCAACAGGTAACTGCTGCTGCAAGAAATGTGAGCAAAGCTGGGCACGGCAGGAGAAAAAAGAGTCTGGCTGACAATTATTATTTTGTCTGTTTAGATTTGGGGCATATGTAGGCTGTTTGAATGCCTTCTAGCCAAAGGTTTCCATATGATAAATGATGCTGTGCTGTGCCAAGAAGAGGCTGCAGCGAAACACATTCTTATTTCCAAGCAGGCTGAAACTCGGAGTTGCGCTGCAGCGATGCTTTGTGCTTATTCTCCTAGAGTTACAATTAAACTGTGAGTACGTGTTATGTGGCACTGGGTAATCACAAATCTTTGACAAAAACAAACAAGCTTTGGTTTCTGTCTCCTGCATGGGCAAGCTTTCAAAGAAACAGTTCTTCTCATCCCGTTGTTGCAATGTAGCAGTAGAGGTTGGTGCTGCGAGGAGGGATGAGATGGGTTTGTGATGTGCAGCAACTGCCTTGGACCCCGGCACATGGGGCTGCATGAGTGATGCAGGAGGATTTGGGGGGTGGAGCAGAAGTGGGGCGGGTGGCAGGAGCTGTGGTCCTGGAGCTAGCGCTGGAGTGTTTAAAGTGGAAAAACAAGGCTCTAGGGAAAGTCAAGCCCATATGTTATGGTTGACTCTCAGGCAGGAGGTTGATTGGCGTGATGATTTCATGAGTCAGTTTTTGTCTGCTGGAGACATGAATTCTGAGATTGCTTCGGGTCAAAGGAGAAATAAGTGCTTTGTTTTTTTTAAAGTTAATCTTCTCACTGTTTTCCCAACTGTGTGGTCACAAGGTCACCATAGTGGCTGCTACACAGTTTGTCAGAATTGCCTATCTGCGCGGCACAATCTGGGGACTGCAGTTGTCCCTGGCTTGCCCTCACAGTGTTGAAGAGAGAAACCTTGCAAGTTACCAACTTATATTAGGTCTGATACGATTTGGAACCATTGTTGCTAACTTCCTTACTAAAAATCCCATGGGACGTCTCCAGTGGGCCTTCTAATTAGAGTTGAGTAAAACCTAGTGTCAGTAGAACAACGATTAGTACTCTAGTAAGTCAAAAATTCAAGAAAACTTAGATTTTCGTGTTAAACTGGGAGACAAAAGAAAGCCCCGTACCAAAAGCATTTGGAAGGGTCAGGAGGAGTTTACTTCTCTTGCTGGCTCTACCCAAACCCAGTTGCAGTTACCAGTGACTGAGCCACAGAGCTGTGTCATGCCTCGGCTGCCCAGTTGCAGTGGGGAGGTGTCCAGGCATGAGCATCACACCTCTGGAAACCCCTGCAGATGGAGGAGTGTCTCCAAACTGCCATGCACCAGGGTGTGCTGGAACGACATTGGCTGTGCAGTGTGCTGTTAGGGGCTGTGGCTCTGCTAATTTGCACATTTGCAAACCAGTCCCACGTTGTGCAGGGGAGCAACTTGAAGAAAAGCTGTGGTGTTAGTGTTTCTACAACAGCTGTAGGCTTAAGGCATGGGTCTGTGGGCTTGAGTATCAAACCTTAAGCCAGCAAGAGTCCTTGCAGCCAGGTGACTGCAGTAAATCAGATGCTGAATCTACTGTACTTGCACTATGTAGCTGATCTGCATGTAAACAGAACGTCTGGCACCTTGGATTTACAGCACCCATGCAGAGAACTCTGCATCACACGTGCGGCGAGAAAGGTGACTGCACTGCAAGGGCTGCTGAGCCCCGGGCACGCTCCCCTGCTGCAGGCACGGCCTCTGGAACAGTTATTCTTGCTGTGTTGCTGCTGTCCCGTGAGTCCTGGGACGGCTCCTCTCTTGGGCTGTGTTGCACTTGTTCATCCTCTCCTTTTGATGGAGCATCCAGAGACTTTGGGAGCCAGGAGCTCCTGATTTCTAATCTAGGTTGCAGTAAACTATGTGTTAAAATTGCAGTCGTGCGAAGTACCATAGCGTCCATTGTGTTCTGCTGTTGTGTTAGTCTCTGCCTTCATCTCTGTGTTTCACAGGTGGAGTACATGAAAAATAATTCCATAGTCAGTCCAGGTCCCAGAACTAGAAAAAATACCTCCACTTTGACATCTCTGTTGACAGCCTCTCAGAGAGGCCATTCTGTGACCAGCAAATAGAAGGTCTTTCCATCCCCACTGCAGAGGTCATCTTCTAGAGAACGGTGGAGGCATACCACCGGGGAAATAAATGAGTGTAAGCCTTCATTGCCAAATATGATCTTTGGATAAACAGAAGATTTCAGACTGCAAGGCACCTTTTCACAAGTGCTAAATTCATACCCCAAACAAACACTAACAATACTTCTCATGTCTTTATATTACGTGTAGCCAGTAAAAAAAAGATCTAGAGCCCTTTGGGGAGAGGCTCTCGAAGCACTTGGGGACACACTCGATGTGTGGTCAGGTTAGCACTATGCAAAAGCAGGACTGAGTGTCAGCAGAGCACGTATTTATTTATGCCCACTGGGTTTGGCAGGAACCCAGCAGTACAGTATATTTTGCTCTCTTACACAGGCTTTTATTGTTGAATCAGCTTTATTTAATGGGATCTTTCTATAATAGGTTCCTGTTCTGGAGGGCCTCCTCCAAAGGTGAGGAAACAGTTCAGCTTCCAGGACCATGCAGCCATTGACTGTGCTACTGAGGCCAAGTACCCAAGTGGTGGCTGATGATGGCTCATTGAGGACGTACACCAGTCCATAAAGAAGTGAACTGACACCAACCAATTTATTTTGTACCAAGTCATAATTAAGAATTTTATCTCTGTTACCTGATCTGAACGAGAACATCCCATTGCACTTTGTGGGCTCGGTTTGGGACCTTGACCAGTTTTGGATGGGTTTGAACAGCAGTCAGAAAATGCTTTAGAAATGAAATGCCCCAAAATACACGGTCAGTCTTTTGTGGGATGTAGTCCTAAGAAGATCAAACTATAGACTATCACTATTCAGCTCTACTACAGGCTTCATGAGCCCTGAACCTAACAGTGTATTTAGGTTAAACTGACTACTCCTGTGCAAAGAGTTACCTGAATTATTTATATAGATAACAGAAAGGTTGCAATAGTGACCTGTGTTATGAGATCTTGATTGTTTATCCCTGATCTAAAGCCTACTGTGATGCTGCAAGGAGTGCCTTGCAGGCTGTGCGAGGCAGGAGCTGTGAGTGCCCCAGTGCTCCCCATGGAGCCTGAGCTTCTACTTTGCCGCTGGAGAGCACAGTACCTGCACACTCTTGCAATCCACCCTGCTGCTGAATTACAGGGTAAAAAAAAAAAAGATAACCCTTGGATTATAGGCATGAAAGTGTGGTTCTATCTTCCTGGGGTGTTATGAGAGTGAGTTCAGCATGAGGCTTTTAGACGCTCTTGTAGCGGAGGCCATGAGAAGCCCTGAACAAGGTGGGCACGTGAGGCTATGGTGAAACCCAGCTGGAAGAAGACCTGCAGCATGTAAGCCGACGTGAAATTAGAGGTGAGCTCGCCAGTTCTTCAGGAGACTGTAGGGTGGGTTGATTAAAGCAAAACAAGATCTCTTCACAGATTCTCCTCTGAAGAGTAGTTTGACCACTCCCATATGTTTGCTTCAGAAGTAAATAAATGAGAAAACCTCATTGTGTGGTAGCCGGTCTAAGGGTGCCCATGAGCTGTGATGTGTGGACATGCAAGCGCAGTGTGCCGTGTTTTGGTTGTGAGACAGATCCGTCTCCCTGGTGCAGGCATGGCTGAAGGCGGAGTGTGTGGATGTGGCCAGGGGCAGAGGGAGAAGCGGTGCCTTTTCTTCGACAGTGTGAAACGGCCCTTGGAGCCAGTCCGGTGGGACGAATTCCAGCTGGTGAGAGTGGGAGGGGAGGACAAGGAGCGGCACAAGAATAAAGGACCGTGGTTTTGTTGGCCTTGGAGTTTTCTAGGGCAGAGCTGCCTGTGCCAGCCTGTCATAGCCGCATTGCTGAGCTGTCTTGCTTTGTAATGTTTATATTTGTTTCCCTTATTCTTCCAGTACTTTTTTGAATACTTTAATGTCCACCTCTTTCCATTGCTCTTCTTCCCTCTGGTATCCCATTCTATAAAATCATAACTGTGCCAATCACAAAAGATCCCGAACAGAAGAATTAATGCTTTTACAGAAGGTTCCTTTTTTAGTCTTTTTTAAAAGCATCCCTTTTCTTTAAAATGAAAGATGAAGCATTTTCTTTTATCCTTAAACTTTACTGTCACATTTTATTAAGTCAAAATGATAGTTACAGTCAGAGGAAAGCAGGATATGAATTCCTGGTACAGCCATTTTTAAAGTGTGCTTTGTTTTAAAGCCCTGAAGATTGATTGAAGGTATTTTTCTTTTAGACACGGAGCTTTAGTCAAAGGGGGCCTGATCTGAGTTACCCTCCGTAAATTAGGATTAGTTCCTGTGAAATCAGTGGAATTACAATGATACAATACAGGGTGAGTTGGAAAAGACTCACGCCCCGAGAATGAATAAGGGAGGGACTGTGGGTGATCCCCTGAATGCTGCGCTTGTGCGAGGGGGTGAAGCCACGAGGCAAGGCAGAATGAAACGCCGTCCCTATCGGGCTGCCAGGAAAGGGGCTGGGGGAGAAATGGGCACGCGGCAGCGGGTTTGTGCTCACGCGGGTGCTGTGGGTGCAGATCCCAGCTTCGGGGATGCAGCGAGACCTCCTGCTTTTCCCCGAAGGAGCAGGTCTTTGCCCGACCCTGCCACCACCGCTACAGTCGGGGAGGCCCGTGAGCTGCGAGAGCCTGATTTAAGAGACAAGAGGATGGTGGCAGAAGTGGTGCCCTACAACATACATGTCTCTGGAGCATATTTCACCAGATCCAATGGAGCCTCAGTTTGTTGACCCTTTTTTGGCAGAGGGCCAGAGGCATTCACTGAGCAGAGCAGGAGAGGGGAGAGAGACGCCCTATCACTGAGCCTTGGGACCATGCAGAGGCACAGAGGACAGGCTTTTGTGAGGAAGAGGACAGATAAACTTGGACAGATAATCTTACTGGACATTTTTATCCTTCTTTTTTGACATGTCTGCATAGTGTGTGTGGGGAATACCTAAGGTGGTAACGATAGATCAAGATGAGCGAATAAAGACTTGAAACGGTCTGTCCTGTCTGAGATTTGAGTTTAACCAGGGATTTGAGCTCTTGTCTCTCATCTGCACTGAAACCTTGACAGCTGATTTCTTGAGCCCCAAGCCATTTTGAGCAGAGAGTCTAATAAGAACAGCTCTTTTTATAGCATTTAACTGCATCCAAACGGCTTAACGCTAGGGCAAGTTCCAGCAGTGCAAACCATCCCTAGCCTGGGCTGTGCTTAGGATGTGCAGTGTTTTAGCAGGCTGGATGAGGGCTGGTCCTAAGCACTGGTCACACTCCAGCCCTCACACTGAAAATCTGCAGCTCGGGCAAAATTGAAGACTTGAGTTTGGCCATCTCCAGTGGAATTAAAACATTTACACTTCATAACTAGCTGCTGGACTCTCCCATACAATTGACCTACTCTTGCACGCGGCACTGCTTCATATTCGGAATATGTTTTTTTCAGAAAGAAAGTTGCAGCAGCAACTGGTTTACTGACTTAGAATGTCTCTTAAAATATTGAGAAAAAAGTGAACAAGACAGCCCAGGAAGGGGCAGGTTGAAGGAGTAATCTTTTGCAATGCTATCCACTGTCTGAATATCGTGCAGCCGGTGCTCTAGGGCTCTGTCTTCTGTCGCCTTGATCAAGCTGGCATTTACCCATGGGCTCTGACTCCAGTAGACACCAATTCAGGGCTGCACATGGCACTGGTTTTGTTCAATTTCCCAGCACGAGAACTCCACATATTTGATGGATGCAATTGGGTGTAGGTGATAGGGAATGTAGGGAAGCATACAAGTTTTCTATAATGCTTCTTTTTCATCTTTGGTCATATGTTACTTTCCACTTCACATCAAGTTTTAAACCATTATTTTCATACACACTTTAGATTTCCCTATGATAGTAAGGAAAAAGAAGATGGAACTTTACCCCAAATACTGGTTACAGCTTTCTAAGGAACACTGAAGTCTCTTGGACTGTGGTAAAACCTCCCAGGGAAAGTGGCAGAAATCCAGCTACTTGGCACATTTTACAACTAGTCCAGACAAAACACTAGTAAATGTACTCTGCTTTGGCACAGAATAGGCGGTGGGATGTTATGAAGCTTTCCAGTATGCAACTTTTTGTCATTTCATGACCCTGATGAGTGTGAAACTTGAATTTACACATCTGCTGATCGCAGACCACATAGTGCCTCAGAAGAGCATGGGACGCTACCGTGTGTCTGATTCAAGAATTTTTTTCACCTAGAGTGAGATCATTGTTTGGATGCTTAGTACATGAAAATGGCCATATTGGCTCAGACTAAAAGTCTGTCTAGTTTATCACCTTGTTTCTAGGATCAGCCAGTAATGGCTGCATGAGGAGGAGTAGAGCACGCGTAAAGTGAGATTTCCATCACTGTCTCTTCCAGTTTCCAGGAAGGATATCTGACAGTGGGGAAGTCCTTTTGCCTCTTGTGCATTTCCCACAACAACCATCTCCTATCTAAGGAAAGTTTGGCTTTGTCTTTTCTGGAATTTTAGGTGGATCCAAGAGCTATACAAAATGCATCTCCCTGGGGTTCACATCTCTGTGCTGTGTTTCATTTCTGGACCTGTACTGAAAAAGAATGATCATTTAAACCAATGTCTGAAAATATAATCTGGTGCTTCATTATCAATAATTTTCATTACAGCGTGGCTTGCACATCTCCATCATCTGAGATGCCACAGTACCCAGCGGTGTACGCCCTGCAGTATGCTTGTGCTTAACGACTAAACGCTGCACTGGCCTTAGCTTTGAAAGATTTCACATCACTTACTTCTGCCAGTCCCATTTTTTAATTTATCATGACATTTTCTGTGTTTAAAAAAAAAAAAATCTCTGTAGTGCAGCACTGTAGAACCTCCTTTGGAGAACTGGAAGGGGATTTTATACATCCCTGCATCAAATCTGCATGTATATGGGGCTGGAAAAAAATGTGACATACTGTAATCTCTCACTCAAACTAGTTGGGAAACCAAGTCCCTAGAACTACCCCAAATCCTGAATGCCAGTGCTATTTTCAGTCAATGGTATGTAGCTGCTGCTGAGGACATGCATAATGGATGCGTTGGCAACTCATCTTTATGCCAGTGTTCAAAATCACAGAGAAATACGGATAAGAATAAAACATAGGATCCATCTTTCAAACCAGCTGTCTCCCGTTGTTGCTGTAAGCAGTCCCTTGGTGCTCCTGTGATGCCCAAAGATCTTTATGAACTTCTTCCAGCTCCTTGATGTCACAATATTGTCCCCTATATTGGAGTTTGCTCCATGCCACAAGCCTGTCCTTGTGTATCAGTGTCTCATGTTACCACCCACCAGCCTGGCCACTTCAGCTCTCTGGAGGCATTTTGGAGACTCTGAACAAAAATATACAGGTATTGGGCACTGCAGGTGTTGACTGTTACACCACCTTTATGAATCACTACACCAGCAGGAACTGAAAATCTCATTATGTGTGAATTTAATGAGAATCAGCTTTATTATTAGATAAGATTTAAGGGTAGGAGACTCCATTTCTTTGAAAACATGTGTTTGCAATAATTGAACAAAGTTACATATGCTCATCAGTAAGATTAAATTTGGCAATGTGGATTTTGCTAAGCTGCAGCAGAATCTTGGGGAGCTTGTGGCATGGGCTAATTAATCCTGCATCCCCTGCCTCAGGCCTCGTAGGCCCAGGGGAGTTTTTAGAGCTATATCTTTGCTGCTGCTATTGTTAAAAACTGCGCAGGTAGAAAATGCATGACTTTCCCCTCTCCTCGCCCGAGAGTGAGTGCTCCTCCTCTTTAGCTGTGCCTCAGCTCTTGTGACTGGGAGCTAGAACATCCCATGACAATGCAGGCAATTGACTCACTTCTCACCATTCTCTCCATTAAACTTTTAATTTTTATGTTACCTTAATTAGCACTTTCCTGGCAACACCTTTTAATTGGCTTTTCTTCTTTCAAGACATTTAAAACAGCAGTGGTAAAATATATAAATCTCCTATTAGTACAGTATTAATTGCACATGTGTTCTGGTGACGACTGATGTTGGCCTTTGCTTCGCGATCTCTCGAATGTAACATGACATTTAAACACAGACACATCATGAAACCGAGGAGTGAGGTGTCCACGCTGGGGGGACATATTTAAATCTGGAGTATTTGAGATTTCATGTTGTCAGCACTGGCCATTGCACACTGGCTACTGTATGAGGACGTATACCTCGAGGGTGCACAGTGATATGTATCAGGGAGCTGTGCACTTCCATTCGCTTTGAAATTAGGAGCCCAAATACAGTTGTAAATTGGGTCATTTTTTTTAGGTGTTGTTTGTGGAATATTACCTTGTGTACTTGGCACAAGTGGGGTTGGGATGAAAGGGCAACCTCCACCCTTCTCTACCCATGTTACACACTCTGGATGAGCATTCGTCTTTCTGAAAGTGGAATTATTTGTATTTCAGGTATCCCCCCTGGGCCTACCTTGGAAGCTAGATCTGCAGCCGCCCTTCAGTCATGGTTGTTTCAAGATTAAAGGCCATTTCCCTGTCATTGCCAAGCCTTTTTCTTCTTGCTTTTCATCTCTCAGCATCACAGAATGTACCTGAATACTCTGAAGCTGAACATCAGCAATGTGTCAGGAAAGAACACCCCACAATTGCTTTTGAAGGTAAGAACTTCCCGTTTCAAGCTCCAGCAGGATGATCCATTTTGAAGTCCTTCCTGGTGTCGTTATGGGTGGTGGTTTAGTCTGTGCTGTTTTCCTTACAGCTGCGCTCCAAAGGCCAGTGCAAGTGGCCTGGTGAATTGTATTCCCTTTGACGCTTTACGGCGTTTTAACTCTGAGGTTTCACAGTAGTCACTTAATTCAGACAGTTTTGGGACTACAGGTTGAATAATCTCCATTTCCATTTCTGCTACAGGCTTCCTGTAATCTCGCGCCGCACTGAAACTGGGTTTCAGTTTCCTGTTCTCTAACTGGATTCAGTAACGCTTACAAACCTCACCTGTCTGGCTGCATCCAGACACTTAATAAGAGAAAAGTGATAGAGAATTTGGACATACCTGAATGCAAGAGAAGTAAATTGCTGTAAAGTTGCAGGGAGTGGCTGTTTTTTTGTTTGTTGCTTTTTTTAAAAGTTTGTTTTTGCGATGTATTTATCACCCCTGCTAGTAGTTTTGCTGCCTTTCATCTGGGCGTTTAACTTGACAAGGTCTTAAGAATGTGAGAGGGGGCCTTTGTGTTGCAGCATCCTGCCAAGTGTGGGCAATCTTTTTACTGTTCTTTTGCAGCATGGAATTTCTCTTGTCCTTGTCCCAGTTGGATTTTCCACGAGCGTACATGTACTCCTAAGTTGCTGCCTGTCCAATCTGTCGACTTACCCGCATGACTGTTAGATCACTGTGTTGTACCACCTTTATTTCAGAATTCACCCCAGACTGGTGTATTAAGCTCAGTGTGCCAGCAGCATCAGCTGCTGAGTCTCCTTGCTAAAAATGCTTTCCTCCTAAATGTTGAAATATCGATTTTGGTTTCCATTTAAGGCTTTGCAATGCATCTCCAGTTACATTCTTTGCTAAAGGCAATTAAGTACCTTGCAATGTGTCTCTAGTTAGGTTCTTTGCTAAAGGCAATTTAGCTGTGGTTTCGTGACCTTTGAGATAGGGTTTCCAGGAAGAAAGTAGTCAAAGGCTTCCTTGCTGACCTTTCAGGGTTCTTGCAGAGAGCTTTACTCTTCTTCACAGAGGAGGAAACTCTTGTCTCTTAATTTGGAAAGTTTAAGAGGTGTCTTGTCTGTTTTCCATTACCTGTGCTTTAAAGGTTTAAGTGGATTAAAGTAAATTAGCAAAATCTTTAAGCCTACATGATATGGCCCTGGCTCTAACCTTGCTCCGGTGGAATGGGTAAATAAACCTTGATTTTAATTGCTAAATAAGTCTAACCATCTGTTTAACTGTGGAGGGGTGAAAGGAGAAACTCTTGTGGTTAAAAACGTGGTGGAACTCAGTTAGATATTTAAATAGATAATACAATGCTGAGGATGTTATAGGTACAGAAAACAAAATGTGCACGCTCTTTCTATTAACCAGGAGCACCAAACTTTGAGTTTGGAGAAGGTGTGGTCGTAGGATCCAGCACTGAGGTTAGGCATTCTGCAGGGAATATTAGGGCCCCAGTTTCTGATGTTGAGGAAATGGTGGGCATTTTTGGGGACTCAATATGAGTGCTTCTCTGCAGAAGTGATGGCTACGTAAACACACTCATGATCTGCCAGTTTGCTTTGTTTTCATCAGGCATGAATTTTTTGTGGAAAAAAATAATCTCTCCTCCCCTTTCAGTGTTCTTGTTACCTTCTTTTCTTCAATAATAGAGAAAAAAGGCTAGTGTGAGTTAATTAGAGCTTGACAATGATACTAAAGAAATAAAGATTGAAATTGCAGACACGTCAAGAAAATGACCCAGATTATCATTTGTGTCTCTTAAACCCAAGTTAGATTCCGAGTTACTGTTTTTTTCTCAGCACCTGTTTCCTCATGGTTGTTCATGATACAGTTTAATCCTGCGTTTTCTGCTGCAAAGCTCATCTGGCAAACACACAGGAATAAAATTAAAGGCACCTTATTTCCACAGCACACAGTATTTAAGTTTTATGGAAGAGGGTTTACACCTCCAAAACCACATCTCGGTTCATAATGTAATTTACCTTAAAGCTATACCCTGTTCTGATGCCAGCACAAGCAGCTTCAGGCTGCAAGGGGAGACAAGCAGGGGAATATACGTCTTCTGTGCTGTTCCAGATTGCTCTGAGGAGGTCTCTGCTTTACAGTGTGGCTCGCAGGCTTTCTGTGGGTCTCCAGATACATCGTCCCACGGATCACAACCTGCTACACAACGGGAATGCTGAGCCAACAACTGACGGAGTGACGCCAGCAGCAGCTCTGCTGATGCTCCTGCTGCCAGGGGAGAGGATTATGTTACATCAGCAGATTTCAGTGGATGGGGGGCAATAATCAGTAAGGCCCCAGACCACTCAGTCATGCAGCATGCATTAATTTACTGCCAGAATGAACAGATTAACAAATAGTTTATGTTACAAAGAGGTTGAACAGCTTCTTTTTCACAACCTTGCTAGCCAGGCTTCCCATTGCAAGACAAATGGGATTCCGTAACATGATGCTGTAACTTGTTTTGTGTTCTCCAGTCTTCAGTTTCCACCGTGCCTGTGCTCAGCCTCTCTTTTTATTGTACTTTTTCTCCAGATTACAATATTCTTAAAATCCAGTTGGCTGATAATATCCTTGTCGTGGAAGAATCCAAGTAATACTCCTTTCTGTCTACTTTTTAACTTATTTCATGAGAAATTATGTATTTTCTGCGTTTCATCTCCTGCTTATTGTGTCTCATCCACACCAGTCAACCGTCTGTTTGAGCTGTATCTCTTTGTATTGCTGTGGGAGGGGTAAGAAAAGAGAATACAGTGCATGACATACTCATTTAAGCAGAAGGGAGTCTACCTATGCAAAAGGCTTTTACTTTAGCTGTGTTCAGACCTAAAGAAACGCCTGTTTCTTTACAGAGTCCATAGAGAAAATCGTCTAGACAAGTTGAGGGACATAGCTTCTGGTCATAAATATACTTATTATATATACTCAAGATAAAGTTTGCACTGCCAGGAGAGATGTGGGCTGGGAAGTCGTTGTGAGCTGAATGATTTATCCTAGCAGACTACATAGAGATTGTGAGGGACAGGTTAGGAATTTGTGCTGTGAGTGCCGTGCTGTGTGTTTGCACAGCACCGAACACAATGGTGCTCCAGTTTCCCTGGGGTTTTCTAAATGATGCTCATTGTACAGTTCATCAACAATAATAACGTACCCAGTTTGGGCTTTTCATAATTAGATTGTTCTACTCTGTGCTTATAGGAAATCCAGTTAAAGCTTGATTTCCCTTGTTAGATCAATAAAAAAATGATCTTTCACTTCCCAGGAGCCTGTTTCTGGTGTCTTATTACCTATTTGGCTGTGAGTGTGTAGCTACATTAAGGATCTTGCATTCTTGTTTGTTTTTCAGTGAGCTGAGAAATTAGTGAAACAAGTCGGGTGTGTTCTTAGTGCATCCTTTTCTATTTATATATGCCTGTACACATGCGTCCAAGTCCCGTTTCACTAAACAGTGTGTCATGCCGGCCCAGGTCCACTGTGGACCACTCTGGTAAGCCAAACACTGGAAAAATTGTTTCTAGATCCTGTCAGTCATGCTCATCTTTCTTGTCTTTTCCATATATATCTTAAAACCAATAGATTGATCCCTGCATTCGCAGCTGGGCTATGCCCTTGCCACACTGTCCTGGTTCTTAGCAGTATCCTTCATTGTTATACTGCTGTCTCTTAGACATACAGCAACTTTGCTATTCGTTAAAGACATTTGGAGCTCCTTTGTAGCTTGGAGCTCCTTTGTAACATGCCCCTTGGGAAAGTCAGAAACGTCTTCTGCCATGGCAATACTTTGTAAGATTTGTTATTTTGAGAGCCAGAGCCATGACTGATAGTCATATATATTTGTAATGGGTGCAGAGTGCTTGGTTTCAGCTTGTTCACCAAGGAAGTACTTAAAAGTTTGCAAACTCATCTGTCTTATATGAATCACTTGGATGTTTACAACGTAACTGGAAATAAGTTGTACACAGGTTTCCGCTTGCCGTTTCTATTCATTATTTATTTCTCATTAGCTTTATCCATTAAAGTGCTATGTTCAGGAAAAAAAATATGATAGACTTCCCAGGTCCTCCTCTCTTCTGTCTGCCAGGGCTTTCTCCCCTGGGTCATGGCAGTTAGTGTAAGCTGGAAGAACATCATTTGCCCTGCTTTAATAATTGCAGCCGATCTTCATCCACACAAAAACCTCAGCTCATCCCATGCTGAAGCACAGGAGAGAGGTGGACTTGGTTAAGTAGCTTATGTCCCAGATCTTCTTGGGACTGCAAATCTCAGCTGTGCCAACTGTATCATCACGGCTGATGTGAGTTCTCAGCGTGCAGCATTTGACCCTTTGTCTAATCCTCAGTCTCTTCTAGATGCAGACAAGTTGCTCTGTCCGTTGCCACAGGTTTTCAAAATGAATTAGTTAGTGAGTGTTTAAATCTGGGATTTTACTTCAGACTGTCTGTAATTATTACCTCCTACCAGAGAAATATGATTCAGGTTGCTTAAATATAGCTTGCTATATATTTTCTCAATATTTTCTTTCTTTAAACAACATTTTATTGAAACGTGGCCAGCTTCAAACACTGAAATCTGTGGGGAGCAGTTAAGTGTTCACTTGTTGTATTGAAAGCAAAAACTGTTTTAACTTTGTGGATTGAAGGATAATAGGGTATGATTTATTTCTTTTGAAGGTTCTCGACATTTTACCAAACACCCCCACTATTGTTGAATTGATCACTAATACATTATTCCCTTTGCTGCATATTGATGGGAAAAAAAGCACTTTAGCATCCATCAACTCCAAAAGCCAGCTAGGAAAGCCCCTTAGGAAATTCTGATAAAGATTTACACTTTTCTTGAGCAAGTGAGATTTTGACAATCCAACCCAAAATTTTAGTTAACGAAGTATGAAGATTGTGAGGTGAAGTCTGAGAGGTATATTTGGTTAAACATCAAAGGGAAGGCAAAATACATTATGGGAGAATTGTCTTCTAGCTCATAGCCTTTCTGCCCTTGAATCTCCATACAGGGAGTCCAAACATTAACTAATGATGGAGTGTTGACCAGAAGCTGGTGAGATCCTGTGGGTGCTACAGAATATTTGACCTTCAGTACATTTCATTGTAGATTTTGTTTCCATTAAGCAAGCCTTGTGGCAATTTTCTTTTTAATCTTGAAAAATGGAACTTTGGCAAATGAAGATCATATTTTCTTCCTTAGGGTTGATTTAGAATTTGTTTGAAAATTATGACTAATAAAGCCATACATATACAGTGGTTAGGGAAGTAATTTGCTCTCAGGCAAAACTTCTGAAAATTACACCCAAGAGCTCTCAATATATTTTTCATTCCGTAATAATAATTACAACAATAATGATGCTAGTTCTTTGACACTTGCCCGTTAATGGTGCCCAAGGCACTTCACAAATAATTGCAATGAGATTTGATTGAAAAAATTGTTCAGTGTGCTGTTCCTTAGTGTCTCAAGAAGAAAAGTGGTCTTGGAAGAGTGGCCTTCATTCACAAAATGCTTTAGACAGGACAAATCATGACAAGCAGGAGAGAAAAGGAAGACTTTACAGTGAAGCTTCAGGAAGAAAAGTGATTGAGTAACTCTTGCATATTGGAGTGAGGGAAGGTAAAGATTTAAAGAGGGACAACAGGTCAAGTGAAGGAGCAGCTTCTGACCGTGAGTGTTGGTGATGGTGAGAGGGGGGCATCCTCAGCAGCAGGACTGAGGGAGGTGCGTTCATGATGTGGAGGAACAGGTACTCAGAAGCTCACCAGCATAGTACGTGTGGACCAAGGCCATGAAAAACTCTTGTCAGCAGTAGAGTAGCTTATTTATATTTTCCAGAGATACCACTGGTATAACTGGGGCTAACAGCAGCAGCTAACAGCAGCGTGCATGTGGTCCTTTCTTTGACACAGTGGCTGGATCTAGGATGTAGAAGTGGGCTGCCTCTTTTCAGATCCCAAGCAGCACCTCAGAGAAAGGAAACAGGGTGGAAAGAAAAGCAAAGTCCTTTGCTTCTATTTCTGTGGTCCAGTGCAAAGACATGCCTTATGGAGACCTCCTTCTCAATTTTAAAGTTTACTTAGCATAGTTCCCTAACTGAATAAGTTTGTGAGCCAGTGGTACGGCAGACCTCATTTATTTAGCACATCTGCTTCTGATGAGTGCTAATATATCACATTCTCCTAAAACCTTCCATTCAAGGATGTCATTATGCTTTGATAAAGTTCACTTTAGTACTAGAAATCTCATAAGAAATATTCTTGTTTAATCATGAGGGGTTCACCCTGGAAAGCTATGAACAGTCTTAGCTCAGTCAAGCACTTAATATGTACTTACCTTGAAGTCAATGGGATTGTGCACTTGAAACCAAGCGTATGCTTATGTGCTGAGCTAGGCCACAGTCAAAGTGCACAGCACCGAAACATCAAGTCTCTAAATGGAAACCCTATCGTATCATTTTGTTTCAAGCAAGTTTTGCTATCATAGGTCCAACTTGCCAAGCTGTTCCTCTAACATGGCCGAATCAAGTAGTTAAGAAATCCAACATGTTCCTGGGCTTAGAACAGGATTAGCTGGATGAAAGTCTGTGATCTGCAATACACAGTAGACTGGGTTAGAGGGTTTTATGATCATTTCTAGCTTTGGGAGGTGCAGATAGAATTCTGAAGTAACTCTTGTGCTGTGGCTTAAAGAGCTCTGATTTCATAGATCATCTGTACTTTCCTTTTTATAACATTGAGTGATCCTCAGAATGTATTTTAATGGAAGTGCTTGAGCTGCAAAATTCAGATTTGTATTTTATACACGGAGATTGCTCTGTTTTATAGCACATTAATAAAAGAGGTGGAGGTCATTGGTGAAATGTGGTCTTTGATAATCCTTTACTATTCTTAGCCATTTTCCAATTTAAAAACATGGATTCTTATGAGAACAGGTTCATTTCAAAAATCTTTTGGGATTTTACAGCCTCTGCGGTGATTCATCAGTGTGGCTGACTCATGGCAGGACCTTTGTCCACAGGAGACAGGAGTCCTCATGAGCCTGGCTAGCCAAAAAGTACAAACTGACTTGGCATCTCCAGTTCAGTCTGTGGTGAGCCAGCAAAGAGGATCAACTTCTGTTTCAGATGTTCATCAAAATCAGATGTATCTGCTTCTGGGGCAGATCTGGCTGCCTGCAGGTGAAATTCAAGGAGAGTTTAGCCATGCTTTCTCTGCTCTCTCCTATGTTCTCACTAATGGAAACAGTTGTCCCAAATCTTGCACCACCTCTGCTGGCACAAGTGGCTGATGTAGGCATGTAACTATAAGGACAGTGAAAATAATTTGCCTCCAGATGTAGAGGAGGCAGACTGAGTGATGGTTGAAGGATGACAAAGGAGTGTTTTTTCCATCAGACTGCAGTGGCTGTAGGAGCCAGGATGCAGCTTGCCGTCCTGTCTGAAAAGAGGGATTATACTGATCAGAATGTCATAGGAAGCTGCAAATGATGCATGAGCACTCACGTTATCTTTCTCAGCAAGGGAGATTGCGTGACAGCTGCAGAGCTTGTCTCAGTAAACAATGGATCACAATACTTAACCATTCTGCAACATCCTTAAGAAAACAAGAAACCTCTGGGTTTGCTAACAGTGGGGCTGCGTGTGGGACCAGTTAGCTGAGTTTCAGGAGGTGGTGGTGGGGCACAGGACTCTGCCTGCATGACACTATGGGGCAGCAGGCAAGGTTTTTGAGGAGGGTTGTGGAGGAGGGGAGACAGCATTAGCGTAGTGTTTGCCCTGGTTGGTAGATTGCTGAGGAAAGCCAAATCCATTCTTTCAGTGAAGTCCTCTGCTGTGTAGACACACATGTTTGGTCCTGTTGATCTCAGGCATGGCAAATGGATACGCACATGATGTGCATCCATATCCTACACTCTTGCAGCACTGTGGCATCTTCTCTTGCTCTTGATCGGCCATGGCCAGTGAGGATCTGCAATGCTATATGTTATCATGCCTGGAAGTATTTAAAAGATGTGTAGATGCAGCACTTAGAGACATGGTTTAGTGGTGAACTTGGCAGGGTTAGGTTTACGGTTGGACTCAATGATCTTAAAAGGTCTTTTCCAACCTAAATGATTCTATGTTAGCTGGGGTTTGAGGTCTTGGGGGGGTCTGAGCAATAGAAGCCATGCTGAACAGCATCTCTCGTGTTACGTGACTTCTTTCCCAGTCTCCCAGCCCGGGGACTCATTGAATGGAAGTATCCTGGCTCTCCTCTGGGGCAGGTGGAGACTGAGCTTCTGCCTGCCCCTCACCATGTGCAAGTATCAACCCAAGTGAAACAGAGAGTGAGCCAAGACTGGCCTCTATGATGGAGCAGAAATGCTGAAGACTGTAGAAACGTGCGGAATTGGGAATGTGACTCACAGTCCTTCGATCTCCTTCCTTGGGGGGACTTAACAGCACACTGTTCCATACTGTGAGTGAGCTCTAGTTCATGCTTATTATCTGGTGTTTTCTTTATCTGGGATTGCATCCCTGGGCTCTTCCTGATGAACTGGTGTGTTTTGTCAGCTGCTCCACATTAATAATAAAAAAGTAAATAAACAAGCAGTCATAATTGTACTTTTGCAAAAATTAGGTTTGGACTAAGTTCTTTTTTCTCCATACTGAAACAATTCAGCAACACTTGTTTTGAAGAAATGATAAAATTTAGGAAACAAAGTCAAGATACTCAATATGCATTAGTGACAGTTAGTGCCTCCTGTACATCGCAGGCTTTACAGATCTTTAGGCCTTGATGCACTAGCCAGTATCCCTGAACCCACTGATCAACTGGAAGCACTGAGACTCTACAGAGTTTCATGATTTGCCCAAGACTGTCAGGACTCCAATGTCAGTGCCATTGGGCTCTTGGGACCATGCCTACATCTCCAGATGTAATTTCTCTCTCAGGATGGAAGAAGCTCAGCAAGGTCAGTTCAAGGAGGAGCTGTAGGCAGAGAGAGGAGAGGCACAAAATTATCTAGATTTAACATAACTTTGCAGGTAACATGTCTAGGTTACTATGATTATTGTGATTCCTGTGGCTCTGTGAAAGTACAACCTGAGTCTCTAGTTCTTTTTTTTTCCGCTTCATCTCCTTCCTTTCCTTGGTAGCTGAGAGATGGGACTATTCCCTTTTTCATGATACCAAGAGAGAAAAAGTCTTATGCTTTCTTCTTCCAGTCATCTCCCATCCACATGTTCTTGGACAGGCTGGGAAGGGACATTAGCAACTCTTTTGCTTCTTGAATTTCACTGAAAGGGAATGGCACTGCAAGCAGCTATCACAGTGACTCTCAGGCCACTCATGGCTTAGCATATTGCTTCTCTCATCTGAGGAGGAGTTTCGTAGTTGGCCAAGACAGGAGGAATTGATTGAGTGGGCAGGAAATGACGTAGAAACATGGCTGGAAGGTGAAGACTGCTAGAAAAGAAAGCAGGAGAGGGAGGGGAGACGAATGTGGGGTCAAAGGGATAAACTGGGTGAAATCATGAAAACAAGACAGCAGGAAGAACATCTGAGTTGGATTTGGGTATTGAGAAGGAAATTGCTGGTTTGGCCCATTTTGTAGAAGGCAGTGTACTCAGCCTTCTGAGTCCTCATAACTGTGAGTGGAGATCAGAGATTTAAGAAATTTATGAAGCTAGAAATTGCAGCAGTTGGGATGAGGACACATTTAACGTACAATTAAAACATTTCAATGGATCAGGTTAAAGAAAGAGAGAATACCAGTAATGAGGTGGAGGTGGTGATGGGAAGACAAGACAGCAGGCGGAGATGTATGTGTAGGAGGACTTTTGGGGTAAAGCCAGCTTGAGTTTTTTGGCCTCATGAGTAAAGTTGAGCTCTGAGTGCTGACGCATTTGTTTGCTCAGCTCTGCCCATGCAGCAAAAGAGTTCTCCTTCCCCTGATAAATTTACTGAATTGTGAAGTGGTTTTGTGTTGTGAAGACTACTTTTACATCTCAGCATGGAGTAGGAGTGAGTTATTTTCCAAAGACTGTTGTGTGGTGAGACCTACAACAGAGAGCTAAAATTTAAAATAAGGCTGATGTTAGAATATGATTCATTGTCAGTCTAATACAGGTAACACTGTAAGTAGACTTCAACTTCTGTGCATCCTTGGATGTGTCCGCACTTGCTGTGTTTGAGAAGACAGGCGGTAGCATGGGTAGTCATTGCCTTCTGATCTCTGGTTACAGCCTTGTTTGCTTTGCATCTGATGAGTTCTGGTCAGTGGCCCACACAGAATGGAAACTGTGGGCTCAGTCTTAGCAGGCAACTATCTACTTCATGAAAAATGCTCTGAATACTGAGGATAATTGAAGCAGAAGATGGTCTGAGATGGTAGATCTAATTCTGAGAAGGGGACATTTCATCAGTCTATACCAAGAAGACAGCCTGAGACCTTACCTTATGTTACAAAGTGATTTGCATCTGTTGTTCGTTGTTGGGATCCAACCCTGAAAGTCCGCCAGGCTAGTGGGTGGTCTGACAAAGAGCTAAGTGGTTGAGTACTTGCAAACAGGAGTATCTGCCATTCACTAAACACAATTTGCCCTGTGCCAGGTCTGAAGCAAACCAAAAGGACAGGAGATTGTACAGTTCAGAAGTCATGACTGTCTTCTGGGCCTCCCCATGAATGCTGAAATACTCACACACAGTAATTAAACACACCATGAGCTAGTAGGCTGAGTTAAGAGTACTTATAAGAGATCATAACGAGGCAGTAAGGGAAGCACTCAGTGTGTGGCCAAGTTCACACTGCACAAAAGTGGGTCTGAATAGCTGCAGAACAGGTATTTATTTATTCCCATTGAGTCTGGCAGGCCCCCAGTGCTATATGTATGGTCTACTTCATTGCACAAGCTTTTACTGTTGAATCAGCTTATTCTACAGGGCCTTTATGTAATGTATGTGGTTTAGGTTGTGTTTTCTGGAATGGGGTCCCTGAATCTTCCTTCTTGCTCAACTTCTCTATCTTTGCCCCTTAAGGTCTTTTTACGATATCTTTGAATATATGCTCATTTTGCACAAAGAATTCTTGATGCTGTTTAGTTTAGCTGCTGTTGCTGCAGACTAGCAAATCCACTCTGAGAATTATTCCGGAAGAGATGTTCTTGAATAACACAGTGGTTAGCCATGCTCCATGCACCGAGCAATGGCTTTGCAATTTCAAGGCATGGGCATTTAACCTCTCTGCTCTTGCGTGGTGTTGTGCTGGATGCACAAAGCTGTTACAGCCTGCTGGAGATGGGAGCTACAAGTGGGCTCAAGCGAGACGAAGCAGCAAATGCTGTCCTTCAGGCAGGGAAGTCTCAGCTCAGTGTTTACATGCTTCTTTCCTTCAAAACACACAGCATAAAGGGTGAGGTGGGGAGCAGCTGGTTTTGTGGGGATGAAAGCTCAAGTATTACCAGGTTTACCATGTCTTTAGAAGCTGATCCAAACCCCATCAAGCTCAGTGGAAAACTGATGATGATTTGAAGAGCTTCTGGATCAGGCCCTTAAACCCAGCTCCTGCAGTCTGGCACGCCGTCCTTTGCGCAGCCAACTAATCCTCATCCCAGCCCTGTGCTCTCAGGAAGCCGGTGCAGAGCAGCGTGCTAGCAGGCTGCAGGGACCACTCTCTGAAATGGCTGAGGGCCTTTTTTCACCTTGTCTTATGCATGCATAGAAGCCTGAGCACAGCTGTCTCTGCAGACTTACATTTCCTGCAAAGCTTTGCTGCCTTTGCAGCTGGATACCTGAACCACCTAGAGCTGTGAAGGGACTTGCAGAGCTTTAGAGGCTCTGAATCAGATGTCTGGCGATGGACGTCGTTGGAAACTATTAAACTTTTGTTCGTTGGTCCTCATGTAGAGGAAGTGAGAGCATGGATCTTTAACCCCCTGGAAATGATTAGAGATGAGAAGTACAAAGGAGGCCTTGATGAACATTTTGCCCCTAAGCCATGTGGTTCCTTGCTTTCCGGCTCCTGCTGCCGAGATGCAAAGCCAGGGCCTTGGTTTTTAATTTTTCATACTGTTTTTAAACAGATACTTTTGCAAATGTAAACATGCCCCAGCACTGAAGTTTTCCAGCCAAATTAAAGAGTCAGCACTGGAAAAATCAGCCTTCTGAGAAAGGTCAAATACAAGCAAACTCTGGAGTTCATTGGGTCCATATGTGTAAACTTCAGCTAACACGGGATAGACCCAGGGCAGCACTTACCTTGCAGAGCTGAGCTAGTTTCAAAACGAAAGGCTAGAACTGTCCTTAGGGATGCCTGTGGTCTGAGCAGTAGATTTGAATGTGTCAAATGAAAAAAGACCCATGTCCTGACTCTTGGTTGCATTTCCATTCCACCTTATCCCTTCCCTCTTAACAGGAAGAAAGAAGGTTGGGAAGGAAAATGTGCCATTTGGCATTAATTCTGACATTCTTAGCTGGGACCATGCTGGGTTTAATAATCTCCAACTACACGCCTATAAAAGCTTAATTTTGCTATGAGGATGCATGCCTCACAGCCTTTAATTTAATAACTGGGAAGGGTTTCTTTATAAATTGTACCACCTGCAGAAGTAATAGAAATCAAGACACTGGCTGTTATTTCTTGGGCTTGATTGACATTTCAGCCAACATGGAGAGATTCAAGCCACCTACTGCCTTTAATTTTTTTTAAATTATTTTTACCTGTAATTTGTCAGAGGTTGACATTAAAAGGAAGAACTGATGAATTTACCTCTCTGAAGTAAGGAGCTTTTTCTTAGAGCAGCAGATGAAGAAATATTCTTCCTGCCATTGCACAGTAATAGTGGGTTAGTTAGTAGGAAAGAGTTGGTAGGAGAGGAGGTAAAATGACATAGAAATTATGGCCTAAAAGCAGGATCCTTAAAAGGTATCATCATTATATAGCAATCCCCTAATCCCACCCCCATCAGCCAACAGAAATGCCAGATCTACAGCACATGTCAGCCAGCTAACCTGCCTGAAAGGTGTTATTGTTGCTGGTTCTGCTGCTTGGCTCAGAAAAGTCTCTGCAGCTAAAGAGCTACAGCAAAAGAAGACAGAGCCCCATTAGTCGGGAGAATGCCAGAGGTGAAACCGCAGTGCCTCCCTGGTGCTAGTACATCATTAAGGGTCCCAGAGGAGTGTGGGAGGTGGAGATTCTTGAAGGTTAGACAGGCTGAGTTATTCCTTAACTCGTGCCTTTTCATTGCAGAGCAGAGGAGGTACACGTGTTGTGTACTGGTTGCACAGTGTGACAGGAACGCTGAGAAGGGCTGGAAGCCTCCAGCTCCTGGCGACAGGTTTTTAGGTTGCAAGGATGGAGATCTCATTGTTGGAGGGGCCCTGGTAGTGTCCAGTTAGGCTGGGCATGGAACCAGGCCTGATGGTGTCCAGCTCCATAGTGAGGAGACTTAGGAGCTGTTATGAAATGTCATGGTGTTCAGGACAGAGACAGAAGCTCGACGACAAGGTTCTGTTCTGGAAAGGGACGCAGGACAACTGGAGTGCAGGGACTTTTAAATGTATTTTCTTAAGGTTTTGATAACTGAAGGGCTTGGTTAGGTTTCATCCATCCCTGGAGGGAGAAGGAACTTGAAATTGCTCAACGAATATCCCTACGTCAAAGGTTTTAAACCGTTGCACATCTGTAATCCTGCAAGGCATGCCAGGACACCAAAGGCCTTAATGAGATTCCTCATCAGCATTGTCATCTCACCCCTGTGGAAAGTGGAACTAATGCCTACAACAAAACATTCAAACCTGACTGCCTCCGGTGAGACGTCCTAATTTATCATTGGGGATATGAAATGACAATGGAGCGTGTTTTTTCAGAGCTCTTTTGAACTGGTCTGAACTACGTTGTTATTGGTATGAGTCATCAGGTCATTGGCTTGTGTATTGGTATCCTGTTGGCGTGAGGCCAGAAGATGTTACCTTTCATGTTGAGCCTCCTGGATCTTCAACATCCAGTCCTTGAATGAGGCAGGGTTACTTGTCAACAGGTCACAGAGGGATTACAGATATATGGATTTGGTCTCATTCGTGCCTTGCTCCCTTAGATATTTGGAATTCTCCATGTATTTAACAGCCAGAGTAGTCCTCAAATAAAGCTGGATGGCTTTCTGAAAGATATGTATGAATCTATCCCCGGATATTTTGTGCAGTAAAAGTGTAAGGTGAGCGGTTGGAATTCTGTGATCGGTGACATACACAAGGTCAAAGTTGGTAACGGTATTGAAAGCTGGGATTCTGTGAATGCCCTGGTATCATTCCTGACAGTACTCTAGAAAAAAAAATTCATCCTTTTCTTCAAACAGATGTATTTTTTAGTACATCAGGACTATCTGCCCTAGATCTCTCAGTTGATGTTGTGTTAACAGATGTAGCTTCTGGAAGAGCTTTGTCTCTGTGAGCATAGCATAGCCAAATCTATTGCTTTGCATTTAACCTGTGTGATTGCAGTTTGGACAACGGCCTAGCTTGGCAAATCCGAGCTAGTTGATAGAGCCAGTCTCAAGCTTGTGAATCTCTCAGCCACAAAGATGCTGTGATGGCCCACCCCCCATCTGAACTGAGGAAGAATTTAACTGATAGGGATCCCAGATGGTATGTAAAGTGAAACCTAGAAGACAACCTAAAACCTGAAAGAGAAGGTAAAACCTGTTGTTGGAGCAGCCAGGTCTTCAGTGCAGATCACTTCTACTCTAACCTTGCTTTCAGTTGACCTCACCTTCTCTTGCTGGCGGGCAGGAGTTTTTCCCTTTGCTTAGCACTGAAGGCCAGACTAGGAAGGTGTTATGGTGGGCAACCTAGTCCCTTTACATCACTTAACTCTGGCACTGAAGATGGTTCTCCAGTTCTAACAGAAGTAAAATCGAGCGGCTGTTGTCTCCGAAACCAATACTGACACTGTCTTGGATGTGAAAATAACTGCGGAGACAGCCCTGCATTTATGTGCGTTTTTTTGCACATTCTGCAGAAAATCAGAATAAATAGACACCCTTTAAATAGATTATTAATTAGCCTTCCCCTGACACATAACTCGGTAGGAAATCCATTAGTGGATGTCTGGGGAACTCACTGCTTCTGGAGCAGCTTTATTGTTTTCTGGTTTCTCATTTTCGTTGCAGATCTGAAGCCCTGGGTGTCGAATTTCACCTATCCGGGTGTGCAGGACTTTTCCCAGCTTGCACTGGACGCCAACAGGAACCAGCTCATTGTGGGAGCAAGGTAAAGATAATCTTTCAATTAGTCCAGGGTTGCTGCTCAAGCTCTTTGCCTTCAGCTTCTGGCTTCAGAGAAGAGTGTGTTTCCACTCTGGCCAGTCTCCCCATCGAAAAGAAAGCTGTGATTTATTTAGAGGGATTTAAACTCCTAGTATAATTGGAAAGAAGAGAAAATTACTAGGATTTGAAAAAAAGAAAAAAAGATGCAATCAAAATGACTGGTTAATGAAGCAGAATGCTGGCATCTCCCTCGGTACTGTGAATGGTAGAAGAGTTATAGTAAATCATTCTGCACCATCCCTCTGCCAGCGTAGAATGTGAATTTACGGTTTATTTGCCATGGTCAGGCTTTCCTTCTGTACCAGTTTCATCTCCACACCTTTGTAGGAGTGAGACTTTGGCAGTGTAAATAATGGCTTTCTTCTGTCTTTTTTTAGAATTCACTCCACATCTTGTTTGCTTCATCTTGCTGATATAGCCAGATCTTCACCTAATGCATTTTGGAGCAACTCTGTTGTTCTGGCCCATTGTATATAATTAGCATAAATTTTCCTTTATTTTTAAACATTATTTTTATTTAGGGTGCCATAAGAGGAGGATAGAAACACACAGTACGAGCACAGGCAAACCCTAACAAATTTAGAGCTGCATTTGTAATAGGGCTAAGAACTATGGTTCAGTGAAATAGTGTGTGTCAGGAGTGGTTGAATCATGAGCCCCAGCAGCAACTATTTTTTATTGCATAATAAACAGATAAGACAACCCATATAGAAAAGACTAAGCATGGTCTAACAAATCAGTTTAAGTATAACATTTAGAATCAGATAACATTGTGGTAGCAGTCTGTGCTATTAATGAAAATGGAGTAAAAGACTGCTTTCTTCCCAGGTTATTCAGCATTAGAGGACAGGGAGGTTAGGAGCAGAGCTGAAAGAACTCAGGATACGAACAAGAGAAAAGAGCAAGATGTGTAGCAGAGGGCGAGTTTTTTGCTCCACAGAGACAACTGAAGTGTGATTTAATACACATTTTTTGCATGTATTTGTGCAGTAAACAATAACACTTACTTTCCTGTAGCTGTTCAAATTGCCAGAGGCCCTCCTGCTTTTCATACAGGAACATTTTACTTTTTGGTCTGTGGCTTTACCTGTGCTGGAATCTTTAACCAGCAATTATTAATATTTATTACTCCAGAACAGCATTGCTTTGGGAACAGCCGTGAACAGTGCCTTCTGCCAGGCATTGCACAAACACAGGCAAGTCACTCTGAGGAATTTATGGTTTACATAATTTGGCTGCACAGCAGGTTTCCCCCCACACAGACGCTGCTAATGCTGACACGCTTCACCCCAGCTCAAACCCAGCAACACATCCTGGGGGAAGTCTCTGTCTCCACAAGAGTTTGTACGAGTGTAGTTAGGCACCAGGCTACAATATCATTATAAACAGGGGGATGACAGCAAATTTCACTTCCCACTGGAAATACAATACAGTGCAGTGTATTGCCTCATGAGGAAGCAGTGAGAAGTATTTACTGAATTTGCTTGGAAAAGTCAGTCTTCATGAAGCACTGCGCACCTGACTGGGAGACTGAAAGTTTTGATGGTGCCACCTGGCTCTGCCGAGCAATTCTGGATAGAGTTAATGGAGATGTAATTTCCCAGGGTGATTGTTTCGGGCTGGATACAGATGTGGTGCAGGGAAAGTGGGGAGTTCTGAGCCCTTTCCCTCTTCGCCATCTCATTTCCACCCTGTGCGAGGTGGCAGGGAGAGGCGGGTGAATACAGGGGTGCGGACGGGGTCCTCGGTGTTGCTCAGCACCACGGGTCCCCTGAGCACACTGAGCTCCTGGAGCTGGGCCAGAGAAACGGGAACGGGAAGTAAAGCCTTTTCTGTTCCCTCCTTAAATCCACACCTTGTTCTGGACTATTTTTAGGGGTGATTTTTTGAGTCATTAGTTGCTCGTGCACCATCTGCTTGAATTTGCAAATGAAACAATACCTCAAAGAGATAGGAGCTGTCTCTATCCATCTCTGCAGGGTGTAATTTATGAAACCTAAATTTAAATGTTAACCGTGTTTAAATGTGCTACTGTAGATCATATTAGTAGTAATGCCAGCTATTCTGGGGTTGCGGAAGGAGTTTGGGATCAGGGTGGAGTTATAAGTACTCCCTCTTCTCCATTTCCTGGTTAACATCATTCTCTTAGATGATAGCGTTATAAATTATTTCAGACTAGTTCTTTCTGTCTCTATTTAAAAGCAGTATGACCTCACCACAGCATCTCTTTGGCTTAGTTCATCCTGTGTTTCAAAGCTCCATAGAAAATGCTTCCTAGAAGAAAAGAAGATCCTGGGGCTCACGAGGGTTTTTGGTTTCAGGAATTGGACACAGCGTGACTGAAGCTGTAAGAGGTATTGAGGGCATGCCATGCAGGCAGGGAGCTGGGGTAACACGAGCCTCAGATTTTTAAGCTTTATCGTTATCTAAGAGCCCTCCCCGAATGACTGGTGCCGTCTGAGTGCAAACCAGAGGAGTTTGATATCTCCACTGCACCAAACACCTGCCAAGTCAAAATCCCAGAAACAAAAGAATGAGTTTCAAAAGCCCACCATGGTTTCTAAGCAACGTATTTACTTGTCACATCATTTGTAAAATCCAAACACTTGCAAGTAAGGATATGAATAGTTTAGAACATTGTAAATCTCACATTACCCATATTACGAGCCACATTTCATTAAGTATAAAAACACACATTTCAAAAATTCATAACCTTCATTTTGACTCATAGTTTGCATGTTTTGTTTTTGTTTTAAATGTAATGTTAGTATTTTAATGTACTGTTTTTCTTCTGTGAATGAGTGATTGTTGTGAAATATGTGCTGCTTTTTTCAGCTCTTGAGCGCATGTGATTACTAGTTGAGCTTATTTTAATGGGAGGAAAAACAATTTTCTAGACCTCATTACTATTGAGAAAAAAAATTGAATATATGATCTGAACAGCTCAAAAAACAAGACACATAAATCCCCTCATGCATTAGAAAAACTGATGATTTTTGGAACTTGAATCCTGCTTTTTCTGTGCTAGCTCTCAGCAATGCCATTTTGTCCAATTGTCCTGCTTTTTTGCAAAACACTTTCTTCTTTTTATCAAGAATAAGCCTTGAATTTTTCAGACCTGTGAAACCTTCCAAGTCAAAGCCAATAAAGGAGCTGAAATGGAATCTGATTGCAGCCTAGACTATGGAGAAACTTCCATCCCTCTCTAATAGCATGATCTGGAATGCTTATTGTCTTTACTCTCAATCTCTTTCCCATTATTAGGTTTCGAATTTAACTCTGCTATACAGCATTCCTAGTGAGCAGTTTGCGTTTATTAACTGAGGGTCTATTTGATCTACCTAAATATCTGAAATCAAAGAGTAATGGTGAGGAAATGGGTGGCAGTTTCTCGCAGATTAGTGTCACATAATGAGCTGTAGTTTTGAATTATAGACGCAAGTTGTATATATGCCGCCACAGCAGAAGAGCCACAGAGGAGTTATTCTGGTACCAGAACAAAGGCTAGGAGACTGGGACACTGCTCTTTTGTCAGTAATACAGCTGGTGAATGGACTGGGAAGAACAGTTTGAATGAGCTGCTCTATAATAAATGGCTTAACAAAGGAGATAAGCTGAATTTCCTAACTCGATGGGCAAGCAAAAAAGACCTGTGTTAAAAAGTGATGACTGAAAAGATGAAACCATTTGAATTGATGGTACCTGCTTACTGTAGCTCAAGGTCAGATCTAGACACTGTCAGAAACCATAGAGAGCAGCAGCCTGCCTGGGCAGCCAGACAGCCACAGACCCTTTGCCTATGCCAGTGTGCTCATGCTGTGATGGGGGTGCCAGAGGTGATGGTGATGGGTCAGGAGGAAGCCTTCATCCCCATTCCTGCAGGATGTCCCAGCTCAACTCTCCCAAAATTCTTCCTTTGCCCTTTCCCCCTCCTCCTTCCCTTCCCTGTCCATAGAAGAGACATTCTGGCCTTCTATCCCCATGGCAGTGATTTCACCTGTGTGTTGGAGAAGCAGTTCTCTGCTCTCTCACCTGTGCAGTAGGCTGGGTGCCCAGTCCCCGGGGAGGGTGGCTTTAGTGGAGGAGGTACATAGCATAGCTATGACATCCCACCTCCTTGAGGAGCCTTACTCCTCAAGACTAGCTCATTACTGGCTGGGCAGAGACAGGAGCCAGTAAAGAAATTATGATGTGAAAGACCCTGCTTGGAGTCAAGCCAAAAAGTATGCTTCAGAGAAGAGCTCCCTGACGAGGAGAACATAAAAGGTTTAAAGGAGGATGGCTGAGACACCATGTGACAATCTGCACGACAACAAGCTGAAGGGAAACAGCTTGGACAACAGGAGGATGGTACCCAAACAAATGGCTGCACAGACTGTGGCTGAGAAGCCCTACGGGAAACATTTGACTTTTCTCAGAAGGAAGCTGCAGGGGTGTCATCTCGGGGCAGTAGCCTGCTGGGGCCGTGAATGTGAGAGGCATGGCTACAAGGGCTGGCCATTTGCGGCGACTGGAGGTGCTACTGTAGGAAACCAGCCAGAAAGCGTCATGACCAGAAGTCCTCATAGTTCTGCCTGCCCAGAGGGCTGTTGGCTCCATCGGGAGATGGGAAAGTATCGTTTTTCATGGCTGTCGCAAGGGCAACTGCAGCTCAGGAGCCTTTGTCACAAATAGCCATTACCAAGAAGAGCCTGGAGGTAGAGGGTAGTGAGCAAAGGTTGCATAAAGGGACTGGCAAGTAAAGTGCACGTCGTTCTGGCCTGCCAAACTTCTCTGCAATAAATGTAAAGCTACTAAGCTGCTGGTGATGCAAGTCTGGATGCTTCGATGTTGTTGATTTTCATACCTGATTTAGATCTGAACTAAATGTGCCTGTTAATGCCAAGTATATAGGTGCAAGAAAGGAGATACAGTTAGTTTGGGGAGCAAGGAAGGTGCTGTATGAACGTACAAAGGTTGTTTTAGGAGGAGCACAGCAGTCTGGGCGCACCCCTTCCTGGCTATTATTGCTCCTGGCTGTATAAGCATTAAACCAACTCTGGATCATGCAGGCTTAGGAGCTGAAGACTGAATGGAGTGACTGATGTCCCAAAAGAGTTGCTTCAAGTTGCAGCTTGAAGAAATATGGCAGATTGTAAATATACTCATGGACCCTCAACCAGCAGGTTTGGCACCTTGAGTTTATTGAAAGTCTCCGGTGTATGACAGGTTAGTCTGTCAGACACCGGGTTTCATGCAGATTTCTGGCTGAACGTAGGCTCCTTCCTGCCTGCTTGGCAGAAAGCTCCAGAGCACTGCAGTAAAACTCTCAAAACCTGTGCTGCTTGGAAAATATCACTCTTACCCTTGGGCACCTTCAGTCCTGTGCAGATCTGGCCTGCCACTGAACCCTGAAGAGAATAAGTCTCTGCAGATTATGTCACCTGGGCAAAAAGGATTTTGCAAACCAGGAAATGTAGTGGCAGAAGTCACGTCAGAGTTGATCCACAAATTTAGTGTATCAACATTGGGTCTAAACTCTTTTGAGAATACTTTCTGTTGCCAAATGATCAGAGCCTCTCACCAACATTTATCCTCACACGGCTTCTGTGAGGCAGGAAAGCACTAATGATTTCGCACTATAGATGGGAATCCGAGGCCCAGAGGGATTAAAAGCAGGCCTGCCCTGTGGAAAGTCTGTGATGCTGAGACGCGTGAGTCTACGGTAGATCTGAAAGGCAGTGCAGTGCTGCACCTAACACAGCTACTCCTGCAGCAAGACTGCACTGTCTGAAGGTGCCGGTCAAAGCCTGCACAACCTGAGAGGTCTCTGCTCTTGGCTAATGTGGACATAGCCAAGGCTCTTCTATGGGCTCACAGAAAACCTGTGGCAGAGGTGGGATTTGGACCCTTTACTGTTGTATTTCCACTTAGTAGGTTAATCACTTACCCTCGGCCTTGCATCTCCAAAGAAGACTTAAGTCTTCAAAATGCTCATGAAAGTCTGTGAGTCCCACACGCTTACTCTGGGACAGTGGGGCTTCAGCATGGCTGACAAAGTCAAGTCTCATATAGCATGGAGTGACTAACGTGCAAACAAGTTAACATTGGCCACAACTGCGTGGGCATAGCCAAAGGTGAGACAGTCCACAGGCTTGTCCTGTTATCATCCAGGAACGACATGCTGTTCGTCCCTGACTAGAGGATTTGACTCAATACTTTCCTGAGACAGAATGACTGAGCTGAGTTACTGCCATTTCTGATGGCTCGCATTAGTATTGCACTGTCTTAGCCAGCTTTACCCCCTACTAAGTCACGTTTGGCTGAGAAATTACCTTGCCAGCTGAGGTATTAATGAGGACGTGAGCAAGCAAAGAGCATGATAATGTTTTTGATTATATCCAGATCGTAGGAGGGTAGCTGAAAGCGCTGCTGCAGAGAAATCTAGAAAAACAAATACTATCCTTTCTCACTGTGATTTTTCCTATCAGACAAAAGAATGCTCTAATTAAAGTTGCATCCTTATATGGGGGGCTGGAGGGGGCAGATAACATGGTGAAGTGAGGGAAAAAGGGAGAATCAGTCTCTAAAATTAACAGAAACTTTCAAAGGAGCATAGATGTTTTTTAAAGAAGCTGCCTGACCTGCGTGGTAAAGAATATGGTGAAGGTGAGAAACCTGTGATTAGACATTGCAGCTAGTTAAATCCATAGCTGGGGGTGCACAGTTTCTTTACACAGGGAACAAAAGTGTGATTTAAAGTGCAGGTTTTAACCTCTCTGGTTGAGCCTGGAATAGTTCAGAGGGGGATTTTCCTCTCTGATACTGTGCCAGGTGAGGTCAGCTCAGCCCTTGTATAAGCATGGAGGGGTGAGGCCCCACTGGGGTGCCTGGTTTTTACCTATAGAGTTTGCTTTCCTCTGCTGATCTGCCAGGACACTGAATTTGCCATACCCCAAATCTGTGCTGTCCCTGATTTATACCCCTTGGAGAGGAGGGGAAGACATGTGGACAGGAAAGGACCGAAGGAGAATTCTTGTAATTATGGGATTCAGGGGACTTTGGAGCCTGGCCCAAGTTTTGTTCAAAGTGTGGTGGTTGGTTTTTTTTTAGTTAAAATTTGTGCATTTGCTTGAGCACAGAATGTGAATTTTAATTAGCTCAGAATAAATAAATCAAATAAAATGTTATGCTGCAGTGCTGTCTGGTTGCTGGACTGGACCAATGCACAGAAGAAGCCATAGCTGTAGGAGAGCAAGGACACAGCTTTGCCCCAGGTGTTGTACGTGGGGAAGAGGGTAAGAGGGTAAGGGAATGCAGTCTCTGCTCTGTCATCTTTGTTGGCAGAGAAAACAGCTGGTCCTTCAAATCACCTGTAAGTCAGTACCACCTAACTCTCTGCAAGTGACCTCACCGGCTTGGTAGTCCATGTGCTTTTGTCCATCACTGGAAGAATCAGGCTGTCGGCTGACTCGTGGCCAGCACCTGCACAGCCAGTGCTCTGTGAAAGGCAATCCTGGTGCAGTGCAGACTGATGGGAAGCATCCTTACACAGTGAATTGCAGGTCTGACTGGAAAAATAACTCATATTCCAGATAAAGTGAAAATTGGCGATACCCTATCACAAACATAGCCACCCATGCAGCTCTGGACCGTATCAAGGTGCTGTAAGTGCTCTGTGACTCTGCCAGCTGGGTGAGAGGGGGAGAGAAGAGCTGTCAGTCGCATGTCAAAAGAGACTTGAGGTGGCATGTGGGATAATAGGAGATGGTCTGAGAGATGGACTCACTATTCCAGTAAAACAGGAACTAGCCCACACATGAGTTTTGAAAATTTGGTTCAGTTTCCATCCCTGAGGTTTTGAAGAAACTCATCTAAGTAAAACAGAAGGAGTGAAATGTAAAAAAAAAAAAAAAAAAAAAAGGA